>VFQN01000498.1_pt1 | contig 72727 bp, 70 predicted proteins | sample 3512371 | NCBI WGS metagenome assembly VFQN01 (sample SAMN10412370, study PRJNA504923) | tailings metagenome | isolation source: Replicate 2 from Balatoc abandoned mine | place: Philippines: Itogon, Benguet | collected 2017-08-28 | reverse complement strand
GCTTGTCGACCACGCCGGTCAGTCGCGCGAGCGCGAAGTCGAGCGTGATCGTCGCGTCGGGACCGATGAAGCGTTCGACCGACGAATGGCTGATATCGCGCTCGTGCCACAGTGCGACATTTTCCATCGCCGGGATGGCGGCGCTGCGCACCATGCGCGCGAGCCCGGTCAGATTTTCGGTGAGCACCGGGTTGCGCTTGTGTGGCATGGCCGACGAGCCCTTCTGCCCCGGCGAAAAATATTCCTCCGCTTCGAGCACCTCTGTGCGCTGAAGGTGGCGGACCTCGACCGACAGGCGTTCGATCGACGAGGCGATCACGCCGAGGGTTGCGAAGAACATGGCATGGCGGTCGCGCGGAATGACCTGCGTCGACACGGGTTCGATCGCGAGGCCCAGCTTCGCCGCGACATGCGCTTCGACGCGCGGGTCGATATTGGCAAAGGTGCCAACCGCGCCCGAAATCGCGCAGGTCGCAATTTCCGCGCGCGCTGCGACCAGCCGCGCCTTGCAGCGGGCGAACTCGGCATAGGCTTCGGCCATCTTGAGGCCGAAGGTGACGGGCTCGGCATGGATGCCGTGGCTGCGCCCGATCGTCGGGGTCAGCTTATGTTCGTATGCGCGGCGTTTGATCGCATCGAGCAGCGCGTCGAGGTCTGCGAGCAGGATGTCGGCAGCCTGCGCGAGTTGCACGGCGAGGCAGGTGTCGAGCACGTCGCTCGACGTCATGCCCTGATGCATGAAGCGCGCTTCTTCGCCGACATTTTCGGCGACCCAGGTCAGGAAGGCGATGACGTCATGCTTGGTGACCGCCTCGATGGCGTCGATCGCGTTGACGTCGATGACGGGTTTCGTCGCCCACCAGTCCCACAGCGCCTTCGCGGCGGACTGGGGAACCGTTCCCAGTTCCGCGAGCGCCTCGGTCGCATGCGCCTCGATCTCGAACCAGATTCGAAAGCGATTTTCCGGCGACCAGATGGCGGTCATGTCCGGGCGGGCGTAGCGCGGAACCATTGATGTACCTTCCTTTTGTGCGCCGCTGTTCGGCGCCTTGTCGCAAAACCGCGACGGAATCACGATGGGGCGCCCCCTAGCAGGGGTCGACCGCTTCGCCAATCACCCGCGCTCCGCAACTTCCAGCGAACGCGGACGGTTGCCCCCATGCCCCTTCAGAAAAGGCGGCGGATCGCAAACAGATGCAGGTCCGCCGCCGGTACAGGAGATAGATAATGTTGAAGCAAGTTCTTTTGATCGGCGCCGCCGCGATCAGTTTCCCCGCGCTGGCCCAGGAAGCACCGCCGTCGCCGGGCACCACGCCGCCGACCGAGCAGCCCGAGGCTGCGCCGATGCCCGATAGCGCGCCGGCACCGACCGACACGACGGCTCCGCCGGCCCCCACCGAGCCGGCCACCGATACGATGGCGCCGGCCAGCGAGGCGCCTGCGCAGACCGCGCCCGCCAGCCCCGCGCCGTCGAGCAGCGCAGCCGCGACCCCCGCGCAGATCGCCCAGATCGTCGAAACCGAATTTCCGACCTATGACGGCGACAAGTCGGGCGACCTTAGCTCCGCTGAATTCGGCGCATGGATGAAGAAGCTGCGCACCGCGCAGGATCCCGCCGTTGATCCCGAATCGGCCGATGTGAAGAGCTGGATCGATCAGGCTTATGGCGCGGCCGACGCCGACAAGTCGGGCAGCGTTACCAAGGAAGAACTGGTCGCGTTCCTTTCGCGCGGCGCCTGATTCCGCAGTCCTCCCCGCTTGGGGCGATGCAGCCGTCGGAGCGATCCGGCGGCTGCATTGCCATGACCGTCAAGTCGCGCGCGGCGGCTGCATGACCGCCCGGATCGTCAACGTCCGTTCGTGGCCGTCGCGATCGGGCCACAGGATCGCGCTGCCGGCGCGCATCCCGATCAATCCGGCGCCAATGGGCGTCAGGATCGAAATTCGTCCCGACGCGATGTCGGCATCCGACGGATAGACCAGCCGGACGCTGCGCACCGCGCCGCTCGCTTCGTCGACGAAATCGACCTCGCTGTTCATCGTCACGATGTCGCGCGGGACGTGGCGTTCCTTGTGGACGGTCGCACGGCCGATCTCGCGCATCAGCAGTTCGCTGACCTGCGGCATGCGCTTTTCGATGCCGAGGGCAAGATCGGTAAGCGCATCGGCCTCCGAATCGATCATGTGAATGGGTGGGCGTTTGCTCGCCTTGGTCGAGGTGGTCTTGGCTACTGTCATTCTTTTGGCTTTCCGCATGGAAAGGGCAGGGCGCGGCCGCGCTCCTGTCGGGATGGTTCGGAAATCTTGCCCCGGTCCGGGGCATGGCACGCCACAGCCCGGGGCTAGAAGCCCGCGAGAAGCTGACCCGCGTGAAGGCGGAAGCGAAGATGGCGCTGCCGAATCTGCATGACGCGATGATGTCGCCTGAGGCCGGGCAAGTAAAGCCCGGCCTTTTGGGCCTCCTGATTCAGAGCAGCCCGAGCGCGCGGAGGCTGCGGTGGCCGCTGCCGCCGATGATGATATGATCGTGCAGCGCGATGCCCAGCCGCCCTGCGGCATCGGCGAGGTCGCGCGTGATCGCGATATCCTGGCGGCTCGGTTCGGGATTTCCGCTGGGGTGATTGTGGACGATGATGATCGCCGCGGCGCCGAGTTCGAGTGCGCGCTTGACGACTTCGCGCACATAGATCGCCGATTGGTCGATCGACCCCTCGCTCGCGACCTCGTCGCGGATCAGCATGTTGCGCGAGTTGAGGTACAGCACCCGCACCCGCTCGACCTCGATCGGTCCCATGTCGGCGCGCAGCCAGTCGAGCAGCGCATCCCAACTCGACAATAGGGGCTTTTCGCGGAATTCCCCTTTCAGCATCCGGAGGCTGGCCTGCTGGACGATCTTGAGCGCGGCGATCGCGCCGTCGCCCATGCCGTCGATCCGGCGCAGCGATTCGGGGTCGGCGCTGACGAGCTGTGCAAACGAACCGAATTCGCGCAGCAATGTCTTAGCGAGCGGCTTAGTATCGCGCCGCGGGATTGCGAGCGCGAGCAGATATTCGACCAGCTCGTAATCGGCCATACCGTCGGCATCGCCGCCGAGCAGGCGCGCGCGCAGCCGCGACCGGTGGCCCGCATGGTCGGGAAGGGGGGCGGGCGCGTCGGCCATCGTCAAGGCAATAACCGCCTTGTGGGCACCACTCAACGCTCATAGACACAAGCGCCTATGTCGCGGCGCTTTTTCCTGCATCGAATGGCCTTGCCCTGCGTTGCCGATGGGCATGGAACAGCAATGGTATGCGCAGTGAGCTTTGGCCGGACCTATGATGACGGCGTGACGTCACAGGCGGCCGACGGGTTCGGCCGCGGGTGAGCGAGGCGGAGGCAGCCCGCGTGCGGCGGCGGCGCAAGGCGCCGTGGATCGTCGGCGGCGCGCTCGGCGCGCTGGCGCTCGGACTTTGGGTTGCCCGCGCCCCGATCGCCGACCGTTTCATTCAGGACCAGCTTGCGACAAAGGGTGTGCCGGCACGCTACACGATCGAGCGCATTGGCCTGTCGACCCAGCGGCTTAGCAATGTCGTTATCGGCAATCCGGCGCGTCCCGACCTGACCGCGCGGGTGCTGGAGGTGTCAGTCGGGCTCGGCTTGTCCGGGCCCTATGTCGCATCGGTGCGCGCCGACGGCCTGCGGCTCTACGGCCGCTTCGTCGATGGGCAATTGTCGCTCGGCGCGCTCGACAAATTTCGCGACCCGACCGACAAGAGTCCGTTCGCATTGCCCGACATGGCGGTCCGGCTGAGCGACGCGCGGGCGCAGCTCGAAACGCCGTGGGGCAATGTCGGCGCGGCGCTGAACGGCGGCGGCAATTTGCGCCGCGATTTTGCGGGAACCCTCGCGCTCGTAGCCCCGCATATCGCCGCTGCCGATTGCCGCGGCACGGGAATCACTTTCTACGGCAAACTCGCGGTGCGCGATGTGCGCCCGCGGCTGACTGGGCCGTTGCGCGGCGCGGCCGTGACTTGCGGCGGCGCTCAGCCGGTCGCGGTCGCCGCGCCGCAGATCGCGCTGGACGTCTCGCTTGCCGAAAATCTGCAGCAATGGGACGGCACCGTCGACGCGCTGGTCCAGCGCCTGACGATGCCCGCGCTCGCCGCCGAGCGGGTCGGCGTGAAGGGCCGCTTCACCGGCACCGCCGATCGCACCGCGCTGACCTTGGTGGCGGATGTTGCCAAGCTGGCCGGGCCGGATTTTGCGGCGAGCGGCGTGCATCTGGAGGGCAAGGGCGCGGTCGGCAGCGTCACCCCCAATTTCGACGGCCGGCTGCGCTTCGCCGATGCAAGCGCGAGCGCGCGTCTGCGCCGGTCGGTCGCGGACAGCGCGGCGGCGCTGGACGGCACCCCGCTCGGCCCGATCGGCGATCGCGCGGCGCGCGCCTTTGCAGCGGCGCTGGCGGGTGCAAGCGGCGAAGCGGCAGTCGCGCTGACCGGGCAGGGCGAGGCGCTTCGTTTCGAGCTTGTCGCGCCCAGCCTGTCGAGCCGCAGCGGCGCACGCTTCGCGGGCAGCGCCGACAGCCGCATAGGCTATCTCTTCGCCGCGCCGCGGCCCGAAGTCATCGCAACGGGGCGCTGGACCTTCGGCGGCGGTGGCCTTCCGGTCGGCGCGATGGAACTCGACCGCCGTGCCGACGGCGACATGACCGGGCTGGCGCAAATCGACGCCTATCAAGCGGGCGGCGCGCGCCTGGCGCTCGATTCCGTGCGCTTTTCGAGCGCGCCAGGCGCCGCGATGCGCTTTTCGACTAGCGCCACCCTGTCGGGGCCGCTTGCGGGCGGGCGCGTAGAGGGGCTGCGCGTGCCGATCGCCGGCGCGCTCGCGGCAACCGGCGGGATGGCGTTCAACGGCGGCTGCCACCGCGTCACCGCGAACAAGATCGATGTATCGGGGCTGCGCCTCGTCAATAACGGTGTCGATCTGTGCAGCGCCCCCGGCGCGCCGCTGTTCAGCGTGGGACCGGCGGGGGTGCGCGGCGCCGTGCGGCTTCCGGGCCTCAAGCTGCGCGGCACCAGCGGGGCATCGCCCTTTGCTTTCGACAGCGGTCCCGGCGCGGTCGATCTGGCACGGTGGCGCTGGTCGCTTGCCCATGCCGACGTCCGGATCGGGGCCGGAGACAGCGTGACGCATTTTGCCGCCGGACGCCTTTCGGGCGCGGCGGGGGGACACGGGATGGCGGGAACGCTTGCCGATGCGCAGGGCAAGATCGGCGCCGTCCCGCTCGATATGAGCGAGATTGCGGGCAACTGGCGCTGGGCCGATGGCGCGCTGACGCTCGACGGCGGGCTGGTGCTGACCGATGCGGCGGCGGACAAGCGCTTTGCGCCGCTGATCAGCCGCGACGCGCATCTCCGTTTCGCCGACGGCGTGATCGACGCAAGGGCCGGTTTCGACGAACGCGAGAGCGGCAGGAAGATACTCGACACCGTGATCCGCCATCGCTTTGCCGACAGTAGCGGCGCTGCCGATCTGATCGTCAAGGAATTGCGCTTCGACGATAATTTCCAGCCCGAACAGCTCACGACGCTTGCGCAAGGCGTCGTGGCCAATGTTCAGGGCTCGGTCGTCGGCGACGGGCGGATCGAATGGAACGCCGACGGCGTGACGAGCCGGGGCACCTTTGCGACCGCCAATACCGATCTCGCCGCGGCCTTCGGCCCGGTGACCGGACTGACGTCGACGCTGACGTTCGACGATCTGCTGGGGCTCCATTCGGCGCCGGGGCAGACCGTCGCGCTGAGGGAAGTCAATCCGGGCATTCCGGTCGTGGACGGCAAGATCGACTATCAGCTCCTCGGCGGCAACCGGGTGCGGATCGAGGGTGGGCGCTGGCCCTTCGCGGGCGGCGAGCTTTTGCTGCACCCCGCCACGCTCGATTTCAGTGCCACCCAGCCCCGCCGCCTGATGTTCGATGTCGTCGGCGTCGATGCCGCGGTTTTCCTTCAGCAGTTCGGGTTCGAGAATATCAACGCGACGGGCAAGTTCGACGGGACGCTGCCGGTCGAATTCGACGGGCTCGGCGGGCGCGTAGTCAATGGGCGGATCGATGCGCGCGACGGCGGCGGGACGCTCGCCTATGTTGGCGAGCTTTCCAATCACAACCTCGGCACGATGGCCAATTTTGCGTTCGGCGCGCTGCGGTCGCTGAAATATGACGACCTTACGATCGTGCTCAACGGCAATCTGGACGGCGAAATGGTGACAGAAATCCGCTTTGGCGGGATTGGGCAGGGCGTCGGCGCGAAGCGCAATTTCCTGGTCGATCAGGTCGCCAAAATCCCGCTGATCTTCAATATTCGTGTCGAAGGACCTTTCCGCGGCCTGATATTCTCTGCAAAGAGCTTTTACGATCCATCGGTCCTGGTGGAGCAGAATTTGTCGCAGCTCTTGCAAGCGCAGCGCGACGCCGAAGCCGCCGCGGCGGCGAAGGCGGCGCCCGTTCAGCCTCCAGCAAGCGAGCCCGTGCAATGACGGTAAGGAAGACAGGAAAGATGAGGAGAGCGGCCATAGGCGGTCGGTGTCTGTTGCTGACGATCGGAACGATGGGCCTCGGCGGCTGCGTTCAGGTGTCGGCGCCCGACAAGCCGATCGAGATCAACCTGAACATCCGCATCCAGCAGGAAGTGGTATACAGGATCGACGGCGACGCGAAAAAGCTGATCGAACAAAATGGCTCTATCTTCTGACAGGGACGAAACAAGATGATGAAGCAGATGTTCAAACCCGCAATCGCTGCGCTCGCCGCCGCCGGAGCGGTCGCTGCGCTGGTCACGCCGGCGTTGGCGCAGCGCGACCCCGCCTATGAAAATGCGCGCGCCGCGGGCCTGATCGGCGAACAGCCCGACGGCTACCTCGGCTTTGTGACCACGCCGACCGATGCAGTGCGCAAGCTGGTCAGCGACCTCAATATCAAGCGCAAGGACGCCTATACGCGGAACGCGCCGGCGGGCAGCACGATCGAACAGTTCGCCTTTGTGACGGGTTGCAATCTGATCCTGAAGACCGCGCCGGGCGAGAAATACCGCACGCCCGACGGCAAATGGCTGACGCGCGACAGCAGCCCGCCGGTGCGCGATCCGCGGTGCGCCGCCAACTGACGAATTAGCAGCAGGCCTTCGTGCCTCATTATGCCGCCGCGCCCCTAAACGCGGCGGCATTTTTGTGCGCCTGCGCACGGGCATTGACTTAATCGGGCGGCGTTCCTAAACGGGCCGCGCCTTAGGGGTCCCCCGGCTTTTTCCGGGCCTTTTTCGCGGGCGGCACCGATTCTTTTCGGTTCTGTTTCAGGAGGATGGCGGAAGATGACGGGGAAGGGCAGCGATCCGGATCAAACTTCGGAGGATTCGCGCCTGGTCTCGCTCGAAGAGCGATTGGACCGGGCCGAAGCCGCAGAAGCGAAACGGACCGCAGGCACCGCCAGTCCGGAATCCGATGCCAATTACCGGCTCGGGAACCGGGTGCTGGCGGAACTGCTGGGTGGATTGATCGGTGGCGCCTTGTTCGGCTGGCTGATCGACCGCATCGCGGGCACGTCGCCCTGGGGGTTGTTGGGAATGTTGTTCATGGGGATCGTCGTGGCGTTCCGGAACATCATTCGCATCGCTTCGGGTCCACGCAAGTAGCGCGGATCAAAGGGAATTTCTGGCGGGACGGCCCGATGAGCCGCCCCGCAATGCGCGTGGAGTGAAGAGTGGCGGCGGAATCCGGCAAGATCGACCCGATGCACCAGTTCGAGGTGACCCCGCTCGGCGGCGGTTTCCATCTGGGCGGGCACGAAATCCTGTTCACCAACAGCGCGCTGTGGATGGTCGTTGCGGCCATCACGCTCGGCATCTTCATGTGGGGCGGCATGCGCCGTCAGCTCGTTCCCGGTCGCTGGCAAGCCGCGGTTGAAGGTTTCACGGGCTTCATCTCCAGCATGATGACCCAGAATATCGGCAGCGAAGGGCGCAAGTTCACGCCCTATGTCTTCTCGCTGTTCATGTTCATCCTGTTCTGCAACCTGCTCGGCATGCTGCCGCTCGGCGTATTCGGCATTCATCCCTTCACCGTCACCAGCCACATTGCGATCACCGGGGTTCTTGCGCTGGTCAGCTTTGCGATCGTGCTCGTCGTCGGTTTCTGGCGCCACGGCCTGCACTTCTTCTCGCTCTTCGTGCCGCATGGTACGCCGCTGCCGATGATCCCGATCATCGCGCCCATCGAGTTCGTGTCCTTCATGGTCCGTCCCTTCAGCCTCGGCCTGCGTCTCTTCGTCGCGATGACGGCGGGTCACGTTCTGCTCAAGGTGCTGTCGGGCTTCGTCATCAACGGCTTCAACGCCGAAACCGTCTGGCTCGGCTCGATCGTCTCGGTCCTCAGCTTCATCCTGATGATCGGTATCAGCGCGCTCGAACTGCTCGTCGCCGGCATCCAGGCTTATGTTTTCGCCCTGTTGACCTCGCTTTACATCAACGACGCGGTCAACCTTCACTAATCCCGTTTATACCAAACGCTTACACCCAAGGAGTATTACAATGGACGCAGAAGCAGCAAAGCTGATCGGTGCTGGTCTCGCCGCTATCGGTGCCGGCATGGCCGCCATCGGCGTGGGTAACGTCTTCGGCAGCTTCCTCGAAAGCGCGCTGCGCAACCCCGCGGCCGCCGACGGCCAGCAGGGTCGCCTGTTCATCGGCTTCGCGGCTGCCGAACTTCTCGGCCTGCTCGCGTTCGTCGTCGCGATGATCCTGCTCTTCGTCGTCTGATTTCGGACGATCCGGCGTGGCCGGTCCTCGGATGGGGACCGGCTGCACCGATTTGCAGGTTTTTCATAAGTTTAAGGTTCGCCTTTCATGCCCCAGATAGCCCAGCTAACCGCTGATAACTGGTATCTCGCCTCGCAGCTTTTCTGGCTGCTGGTCGTGTTTGCCGGCATCTACATCGTCATCGGCCGCGGCATGCTGCCCAAGATCGAGGCGACGGTTGACGCGCGCGATCGCAAGGTCGCCGACGATCTGGCGGCGGCCAAGGCCGCACACGCGGCGGCCGACGGCCTCGAGGAAAGCTATCGCCAGCAGAGCGAGGCAAGCCGCGCTGCGGCGCAGAAGGCGGTTTCGGACGCCAAGGACAAGGCTGCTCGCGACGCCGAAAAGCGTCTGGCGAAAGTCGATGCCGAGCTTTCGGAAAAGCTGGCTGCGGCCGAAGCCGATGTGGGCGCTGCGCGCACCTCGGCAATGGCGGAAATCGAATCGGTCGCTGCGGAAGCGGCGACCGACCTGGTGGCCAAGCTGTCGGGCGTGAAAGTTGCCGCAACCGACGCAAAGGCTGCGGTGAAGGCGGTGTTGCATGGCTGATTTCCTGATGATCCTGTCCGAAGCTGCCGGCGCTGCCGGAGAGGCGCATGCCGATCCGACGGCTTTCGGGCTTAATGCCACCGTGTGGGTGTCGATCGCGATGCTCGCCTTCCTCGGCATCCTTGTCTGGAAGAAGGTGCCGGCGATGATCGGCGCGTCGCTCGACAAGAAGATCGCAGAGATTTCGAAGCAGCTCGGCGAAGCCGAACAGCTTCGTCTCGATGCCGAATCGCTCAAGGCCGAATATGAGGCCAAGCTTGCCGATGCGGCGAAGGAAGCCGACGAGCTTCGCGCCCGCGCCGAATCCGAGGCCGAAGCGCTCGTCGCCAAGGCGAAGGGCGATGCGACCGCGCTGATCGCTCGCCGCAAGCAGATGGCCGAAGACCGCATCGCGGCGGCCGAAGCCAACGCGGTCGCCGAGGTTCGTGCCGCGGCGGCCAAGGCGGCGACCGATGCGGCCGCAGCGCTGATCGCGGCCAAGCATGACGCGGGCGCCGACAAGGCGCTGATCGATCAGGCGATCGCGGCCGTCGCCAAGAGCTGATCTTTCCCGATCGGGCCATGAAAAGCGGCCGTCTCGTCTAAGCGAGACGGCCGCTTTTTCGCGTCAATACTCGTCGAAATTGTCGGCCGCATCGCTGAACGGATCGCTGACCGCGGTGCCGCCTTTGCGATAGCAGGCGAAATCCATGATCGCCTCGTTGATGCTGTTGGCGGCGGGCGTCTTGTCTTCGGTGATCGTGTCGGACGGTTCGCTCTCGATGAAGCTGCCGTCGGCGCGGTAATAGCTATATTCGAGCGTGCGGAAGGAATTGCCACCGCAATCGAGCTCCTCGCGAATTTTCGCGCCCGATATCGGCCCGCCGCTGAGCGGTTTGGCATAGATGCTCAGCACGTCGCCGATGATCTTGCCGCTCAGCGCGCGCAGGCTCGCAAGGTCGACATAGGTGCGGGTCGAATCATTGCCGCCGACCAGATACCATTCGGCGGCGGCGGCGGGCGTGGCGAGCGGCAACAGCGTGGTCGCCACAAAAATCATGCGCATAATATCCCCCCTTATGGTGCGCCCCGTGCACGGCCTGCCACAGCCGTTCGGGCGCGCAAAGCCGAAATTGGCGGCCTCAATATTTGATCATGATCCGGCGGGCGAGGGCGGGCGAGACGCTGTTGACGAGTTGCAACAGCTTCACCGCCCCCGCATTCACCTCGCGCTTGCCGGTGCGGATGCCGCGCACGATTTCGGCGGCGCAATCGTGCGCGCTCATCTTCTTCCCGGCGCGACCCGCGGTCATATTGGTTTCCACCACCGGCGGCAGCGCCTCGATCACCGCCACATCGCTGTCGCGCAGCAGGTGGCGGATCGCCTGCGTATAGGCGCGCAGCCCGGCCTTGGTGGCGCAATAGATCGAACCGCCGGCGCGCGGTGCGATCGCGAGCCCCGAGGTCACATTGACGATCGCGGCGGCGGGCTGGGCGCGCAGGATCGGCAGCAGCCGCGTGCAGAGTGCGATCGGCGCGTCGAGGTTGGTACGGATGCACTGCGCCGCGCTGTCGAGAGTCGCCGGCTCGTACAGCTCATAATCGCTGCCGACCCCGGCATTGTTGACCAGAAGCGCCAGCGGTCGCCCTGCGACCCCCGCGACGACGGCATCGATTCCCGCCGGCTCGGACAGATCGCCGGCGATCGTTTCAAAACCCAGCGCCCGCATCCCCGCCAGTTTTTCGGGTGAGCGGCCCGTCACGACCACCTCGGCGCCCGCCGCCTGCAATTGCAGCGCGATTTCGCGCCCGATTCCGTCGCTTCCGCCCGTCACCAGCGCCAGTTTGCCGTGTAATTCCATCGCCCCCTCCATGCTTTTACCTGCCACACTATGGCGGGCCGCGCGGCCATCGCCTACATGGAAATGATGGTCCGTCCCAACGCTCCCGAACGATTCAACGAAGAGAAGGCCACCTATGTCGTCCGCGGCGAGGGGGAGGGGGCCGACAAGCCCGATCTGGAGCGCGGTGCCGAGGTCATTCGCGGCGTCGTGCGCAAGCTGCCGGTGCGCCCCGGTGTCTATCGGATGCTCGATGCGCGCGGCGACGTTCTGTACGTCGGCAAGGCCCGCGCGCTGAAGAACCGCGTCACCAACTACACCCAGGTCGCGCGGCTGCCGCAGCGGTTGCAGCGCATGGTCGCGCAGACGCGCGCTATGGAGATCGTGACGACGACAAGCGAGGCCGAGGCGCTGCTGCTCGAGGCACAGCTCATCAAACGCTATCGTCCACCCTACAATGTCCTGCTGCGCGACGACAAAAGCTTCCCCTTCATCCTGCTCCGCATGGATCATGACTTCCCGCGGGTACAAAAGCATCGCGGCGCCCGCCGTGCCAAGGGACGCTATTATGGCCCGTTCGCCAGCGCGGGGTCGGTGAACCGCACCCTCAACGCGCTCCAGAAGACCTTTCTGTTGCGCAGTTGCACCGACAGCTTCTTCGCCAATCGTTCGCGGCCGTGCCTGCTCTATCAGATCCGGCGCTGTTCGGCGCCGTGTGTCGATCGTATCGACAAGGCCGATTATGCCGAACTCGTCGGCGATGCGCAGGATTTTCTGGAAGGCCGCTCGACCGCGGTGCAGAAGCGACTGGGCGACGCGATGACGCGCGCGGCCGAAGCCATGGATTTCGAGCTCGCCGCGGTGCTCCGCGACCGGCTGAAGGCGCTGACCTTCATCCAGGGTAGCCAGTCGGTGCATGCCGACGGGCTGGGCGATGCCGATGTCTTTGCGCTGGCCGCGAAGGGCGGGCAGCTCTGCATCGCGGGTTTCTTCATTCGCGGCGGGCAGAATTGGGGGCATCGCAGCTTCTTTCCCGCGCATGTCGCGGGGGTGCCCGAACCTGAGGTGATGGCGAGCTTCCTCATGCAATTTTACGAGGGCGTGCCGCCCCCCAAGCTGATCCTCGTCGATCGCGAGCCCGAGGACGCCCCGGTCCTTGCCGAAGCGCTCGGCGAAACGGCGGGCCGCAAGGTCGAGATCAGCGTCCCGCAGCGCGGCAATCGCAAGCGACTGCTCGAACAGGCGGTGCGTAACGCCGGCGAAGAACTCGACCGCCGCCTTGCCGAAAGCAGCAGTCAGGCGAAACTGGGGCGTGAACTTGCCGATCTGTTCGATCTCGACGAACCGCCGCAGCGGATCGAAATCTACGACAACAGCCATATTCAGGGGACCAATGCGCTCGGCGCGATGGTCGTCGCGGGGCCGGAGGGCTGGATCAAGGGCGCCTATCGCAAGTTCAACATCAAGCGCCCGGAAACGCAGCCGGGCGACGATTTTGCGATGATGCGCGAAGTGTTCCAGCGCCGCTTCGCGCGCGCCCTCGAGGAGGATCCCGAACGCAACAAGGGCGAATGGCCCGATCTGGTGCTGATCGACGGCGGCAAAGGGCAGGTGTCCGCAGCGGGCGCCGTGCTCGCGGAACTCGGTATCGACGATCTTCCTTATGTGGGCGTCGCCAAGGGACCGGATCGCAACGCCGGGCGCGAGACATTCTATTTGCCCGACGGCCGCGAATTCACGCTGCCCCCGAACAATGCCGTGCTTTTCTACATTCAGCGATTGCGCGACGAGGCACATCGCTTCGCCATTGGCGCGCATCGGCAGAAGCGGGCGAAGGCGATGGGCAGCTCGCCGCTTGACGAGGTTCCGGGCATCGGACCGGCGCGCAAGAAGGCGCTGTTGATGCATTTCGGCACGGCGCGGGCGATCCGCAGCGCCAGCCTCGACGATCTGAAAAAGGCGCCGGGCGTCAGCGCGGCGGTCGCGCAGGCCGTTTATGATTTCTACAATCCGGGAAGCTGAGGAGAAGAACGTGGATTTCGCAGCCGCCATGCCGCTCGCCGGAACGCTGGGCGTGACGATACAGCAAGGGACGAAAGAGCGCGTTACCGGGCGGTTGCCCGTGCGGCCCGACATCTGCACCGCGGGCAATATCGTCCACGGCGGCGTCATCATGGCGTTTGCCGACTGTCTGGGCGCGGTCGGCGCCTTCCTGACCTTGCCCGACGGCGCAAGCGGCACGACGACGATCGAAAGCAAGACCAATTTCCTTGGCGCCGGCCCGGTCGGGTCGGTGCTCGTCGGCGAAGCTACGCCGGTCAAGATCGGGAAGCGCCTGTCGGTCTGGCAGACGCGTATCCGCACCGAAGCGGGCGAAGAGGTCGCGCTCGTCACCCAGACGCAGATGGTGCTTTGGCCGGCCTGACCGCCGATGCCATCGTCTGCGCGGTTCGGGCGCATGGCGAACATGGCGCGATCCTGCGCGCCCTCACCGAACGCGCCGGCCTTGTCGCCGGCTATGTGCGCGGGGGGCGATCGCGGCGCCTGCGCCCGATACTTATGCCGGGAAACCTCGTCGCGCTCGACCTGCGGGCGCGGACCGAGGATCACCTTGGCGGCGCAACGGTTGAAATGATCGCCAGCCGCGCGCCACTACTCGCCGAACCGCTGGCGGCCGCCGCGATCGACTGGGCGACCAGCCTGACCGCGGCGGCGCTTCCCGAAAGCCAGCCCTACCCGTCGCTCTACGCCGCGCTGTCGGCGCTTCTGGAGGCGATTGCGGTGGCGCCGGCGGCGCGGCTATGGGCAGCGGCGCTCGCGCGTTATGAGTTGCTGTTGCTTGCCGAGCTCGGTTTCGGGCTCAGCCTCGACGAATGCGTGGCGACCGGCACTGCCGACGATCTGGCCTTTGTCAGCCCCAAGTCAGGCGGGGCGGTCGGCCGCGCTGCCGCGGCTGGATATGAAGCGCGGCTGATGCCCCTGCCGCCTTTCTTGCGCGGCCGCGATGCCGATCCGTCGATTGCCGACGTCATCGCCGGACTTGCCATCACCGGACATTTCCTCGACCGCGACATTCTCGATGGCCGAAACCGCGACTTGCTGGCGGTGAGGGAAAGATTGCTCGGCAGGCTGGGCAGGGCGGTTGCGTGAGGAGCCGCCGCTGTCTAAGCGGCTCGCGAAGATAGGAAAGGGCGACGCACGTGCAAATCCTGCTGCTGGCTGGCGACGGTATCGGACCGGAGATCATGGTCGAGGCCGAAAAGATCCTCGCCGCGCTGGCGCTTCCGGTGACGCTCGACCGAGCGCTTGTCGGCGGTGCGGCCTATGCCGCCACCGGCCACCCGCTGCCGCCCGAGACGCTCGCAAAGGCCAAGGCGGCCGATGCTATCCTGTTCGGTGCGGTTGGCGATCCGCGCTTCGATGCTGTCGAGCGTCATTTGCGGCCCGAGCAGGCTATTCTCGGCCTCCGGTCGGAACTCGGCCTGTTCGCCAATCTTCGTCCGGCCAAGCTGTTCGCGGGACTGGAAGACAGCTCTGCGCTACGGCCCGAAGTCGCCTCGGCGATTGACCTGCTGATCGTGCGCGAACTCAACGGCGACGTCTATTTCGGCGAAAAGGGCATGCGCACGACCGCGACCGGGGAGCGCGAAGGCTATGACATCATGGCGTATAGCGAGAGCGAGGTGCGGCGTATCGCGCATGTCGCGTTCCGCGCCGCGCAAGGGCGCCGGAAGCGGCTGTGCTCGGTCGACAAGGCGAACGTCCTCGAAACATCGCAGCTGTGGCGGGACGTCGTGATCGAGGTTGCGGCCGACTATCCCGACGTCGAGCTCAGTCATATGTATGTCGACAATGCCGCGATGCAGTTGGTGCGCAATCCGGGGCAGTTCGACGTGGTCGTCACGGGCAATCTGTTCGGCGACATTTTGTCCGATCAGGCATCGATGTGCGTCGGCTCGATCGGTCTTCTCGCATCGGCGTCGCTGAGCGAAGGCCGCCAGGGGCTGTACGAGCCCATTCACGGCAGCGCCCCCGATATTGCGGGTAAAGGGATAGCCAATCCGCTCGCGATGATCCTGTCGCTTGCGATGCTGCTTCGCCATTCGGGCGGCGACGAAGCGAGCGCGGCGCGCATCGAGAGTGCGGTAGCGAAAATCCTTGCCGACGGATGCCGCGGCGCCGATTTGGGCGGCTCGATGGGCACCGTAGCGCTTGGCGATGCGGTTGTCGCGGCTTTGAACGGATAAAGCGAGATGAAAAAGACGACGGGATTCGATCGCAGCAAGACGAGGAACTGGCGTCCGGCGACGCAGGCGGTGCGCGGCGGGACGTGGCGCAGCGAACATGGCGAAACGTCCGAGGCCCTGTTCCTGACCTCCGGCTATACCTATGACAGCGCCGAGGAAGTCGCGGCCCGCTTTGCCGGCGAGGCGCAGGGCATGACCTATTCGCGCCTGCAAAATCCCACCGTTGCGATGCTCGAAGAACGCATCGCGTTGATGGAAGGTGCCGAGGCGTGCCGGACGCAAGCCACCGGCATGGCGGCGATGACGACGGCGCTCCTGTGTCAATTGTCCGCTGGCGACCATGTTGTTGCTGCGAAAGCGGCCTTCGGGTCGTGCCGCTGGCTCGTCGATACGTTGCTGCCGCGCTTCGCGATCGAGACGAGCGTCGTCGATGGCCGTGACCTTGACGCGTGGAAGGCAGCGATCAAGCCGAACACCAAGCTTTTCTTTTTCGAAACCCCCGCCAATCCGACGATGGATATCGTCGACCTGCAGGCGGTGTGCGATCTCGCCAAGGCGCATGGCATCACGACCGTCGTCGACAATGCCTTCGCGACCGCCGCGCTTCAGCGCCCGCTGGAATTCGGCGCCGACGTCGTAGCCTATTCAGCGACCAAGCTGATGGAGGGGCAGGGCCGCGTCCTCGCCGGAGCGGTGTGCGGAACGGAAAAATTCATCAACGAGGTGCTGCTGCCGTTCCAGCGCAATACCGGGCCGAACCTGTCGCCGTTCAACGCATGGGTTGTTCTGAAGGGGCTGGAAACGCTCGACCTGCGTGCCCGCCGCCAGTCGGAGAATGCGCTGGCGGTCGGCAAGGCGGTCGAGGGGCGCGTGCGGCGTATCCTGCATCCCGGCCTGGCCAGCCACCCCCAGCATAATCTGGCGATGCGCCAGATGGATGGCTGCGGACCGATCTTTTCCTTTTTCCTCGACGACAGGGCGCAAGCGATGGCGTTTCTGAACGCGCTCGAACTCGTCGATATTTCGAACAATATCGGCGATGCGCGCAGCCTGTGCTGCCATCCTGCGTCGACCACCCATTATGGCGTCAGCGCCGAGGCGCGCGCCGACATGGGCATCGAAGAGGGGATGCTGCGCATCAATATCGGGCTGGAGGATCCGCGCGATCTGATCGCCGATCTGGACCAGGCATTGACCAAGGTCGGGCTTTGAGCGACGCTGGCGGCGCGATGATCGACTCCCTTTTCCCCTTTGCCGCGACAACCGGGCCGATCACGGTGCGCGTGTCGGTCAGCTACCTGCCCGAACAGTCGCATCCGGCGCTGGGGCGCTGGTTCTGGGCCTATCATGTCCGCATCGAAAATCACGGTGAGGCCGCGGTGCAGCTGTTGACGCGGCATTGGCGGATCACCGACGGCCGCGATCAGGTGAGCGAGGTTGAGGGCGAAGGCGTTGTCGGCGAACAGCCGCTCATCGCGCCCGGCGGGTCGTTCGATTATGTTTCGGGATGCCCGCTGCCGACGCCCGAAGGCGGGATGGTCGGCACCTATGTGATGGAAATGACCGACGGGTCGCAGATGCTGGCGGCAATTCCGGCCTTTCCGCTCGTGGCCCCCGCGACCGCGTCATGAAGCGCACCCATCTGCCTCTCAACGCGCTGCGCGTCTTCGACGCCGCTGCCCGCCATCTCAGCTTTACCCGTGCCGCCGACGAGCTGGCGGTGACCCCGGCGGCGGTCGGCCAACAGATCCGCGCGCTGGAGGACATGCTAGGCGTCGTCCTGTTCCGCCGCACCCCTAAGGGTCTTGAACTGACGGGGGAAGCACATGCCGGGCTCGACGCGCTGCGGCAGGGCTTTTTGCAGTTCGAGGAATCGGTCCGCGCAATGCAGGCGGGGCAGTCGTCGCAATCGCTGACCATCGCCGCGCCGCGCGACCTGACCGCCAAATGGCTGGCGCCGCGTCTCGCGCGGTACAGCCAGCAGGCGCCCGACGTGCGGTTCACGCTTGTGTCAGCCGATAGCGGCATTGATTTTACCGAGGCCAATCTCGATCTCGCGATTTTCTGGACCGATGGGGCCGGCGACCATGAAGGCGTCGCGCTGTCGGCGGCATCGATGGTCACCGTGGCGGGCCCTGGCGGCGGCAGCGACACGCGGATTGCGTGGCCGGGATGCCCCGTTGCCGAGGGTGAGCCCGCGTTGCGGCTTGGCGATGCCGGGCTGGCGATCGACGCCGCGGCCAACGGGCTGGGGCAAGCCTGCGTCCCAGCCATGCTCGCCGAGGCCGATATTGCCGCCGGGCGGGTGCGCCAAGTGGGTGAGGCGATGGATACGAAACGCGGCTATTGGCTCGTCGCGCCGACCCCGCAATGGCGGCAGGCGAAGGTCAAGGCGCTGGTGGCGGCGCTGACGGCGTAACGCCCTCCTTGGCTGCGAGCGCGAGCAGCCGGGTGACGAGACCGGCGAACTTGTTGCCGTCGAGGTCCAAGGCCGCATTGTTCCAGCTTGCCGTGACGACGAACCATTTGCCGTCGGCCTTGCGCTGGCCGAGCAGGCTCATCGACACCACGCCAAGCTCCGACCCGCCCTTGTAGCCAAGGTAGGACCAGTCCGCCGCCGCTGCGGGGCCGACGCCGTTGTTGATCGCCAGCGCCGCCATCGTCGGCGCCGAACCGCGCGCGCGCAGATCGGCAAAGGCCCGCGCCACATCCATCGGCGAGGCAAACCATTCGAGGCTGTCGATAAAGCGCGGTTTTCCTTCGAAGCTGACGCCGTCAACATTGGCGAGGGTTAAGCGATCGGCATTGTCATCGACGATCTTGCGTTGCTCCGCTTCGCTGCCGGAGAGAAAGGCTGAACGGAGATCAGCGAAATTGTTGCCCTTGAGCGCGAAGGCCTCGACCGTCGTCAAAAAGGGCGTGTTGCGTGCGGGTGCGCTATTGCCAGCCGCCCGCATCCGCGCTTCGATCGTCTCGCGGCCGAGCAGATGGATCAGCGTGTCGGCGGCGCCATTATCGCTGACCGAAATCATCCAGTTCGCCAGCGTTTGTAGCGTCACCGGCGTATTCAGCGGCCAGTTGGCGGTCGCCGCCGATGAGAAGCTGGGGTGGGCAAGCGGGACGACATCGTTCCAATGCCGCTTCCCCGCCGCGACCTGCGCAGCGAGCTCATCGAGAACATAGAGTTTGAATATCGATCCGACGGCAAAGGGCCGATCGGCGCCAGAACCCGCAATCTGACGAATGTTGTCGCCGTCAACTTCGGCGACAAGAAACCCGGTATCGCCCGGTAAAGCAGCGATTTCCGCTGCAATTGCGGCAACGCTATCGTTGGCAGCCACAAATCCGGTTACTCGAAGTCCCAGCACCAGCGCTTCGGGGGCCGGGCCGACATCCAGGCGGATCGTCGCGCTCCCGCGTTCGAAACGGAGCAGTATCGTGCCCGATTGACCGTCGTCCGATGTCGCTCGCTCGACCGCGACCGGCTTGCCATATTGGCCGACCAGATTTTCGCTGATCTCCCGAAACCGCGCTTCGGGGATCGCCGCGCGAAAGGAAGGCGCAAAATAGTCAGCATAGGGCACCCGCCCTTCGAACAGGGCGACGAGCTGACCGGCGCGGCGGTCGAAGGCGCTCTGTTCGGCGCGTGCGGCTGTGCCCGGCTGAGCATGGACGGTGCCGACAGGCAGCGCGGCCAAGGGGACGGCGAGCAGGGCAGCTGCAGCAAGGCGGTGCAGGCGGTTCATATCATTCTCCTTGTTCGGGGGCAGGGGCAGGCGGATCGCGATCGATCCGCGCTATCTGGCGCCGCAGCATCGCGGCGCCGCGCCGGCTGAGGAGCCAGATGGCCCCGAAAAGCAGCAACGGCCCGCCGATCAGCACCGTGCTACCAACCATGCCATAACGGTCATCCAGCGCCTGTGCGGTCATGAACAGCAGCAGACCGGGCAGCAAAGGTGCAAGATACCAGCGCCCGACGCGCGACAGCATATGCTCTTCACGAACGAGGCGCGCGCGGTAATAGGACCGGATGTCCGTGGCTTCGGCCGCCGGATCGGGACGCGAGGTTCGGCGGGTTAGCTGCCAGCTGACGAACAGTGTCCCGGCAATCACGAGCAGACTGCCCAGCTTGAACAGCAGGCCGGGAAGGACCACGGCATAGACGGCAAAACCCGCAATCACGATGGCGGCGGCCATATATTCGCGGCGATTTCGCCGGGCGACGATGTCGCCGAGCCGCGACGCGCGGCGCCTGACTTCCTCGACCGGCATCGGTTCGAACGCGGCCGTATCGCTTTGCCATAGGCCGTGCAGGGTCATGTCGTCGGAAAAATCGGTCATGTTGCATCTCCCAGGCCGGCGAAACGGCGCGTGAGCATGGATTTGAAGCGATGGACCTTGGTCGCGACGGTCTCGGACGACACGCCCGTGACGTCGGCGATTTCGGTCGCGGGCAGACCCTCGAGATAGAGGAGCAATATCTGCCGGTCGGGCGGTCCGAGCCGGTCGATGATCGCCAGCATCAAGGCCAGCGCCTGATCGGTCTCGGCGCGCTCGGCGGGCGAGGGGGCTTCATCGGCAAGCGCCAGATCCTCGATATCGACCCACGGCCGCCGGCGCTTGCGGGCTTGGGCGACGTGCGAGGCGGCGCGATTATGCACCACACGCCAGACCCAGGTGCTCATCGCACAGCGGGCATCGAAGCGGGCGAAGCTCTGCCAAAGCGCGACCTGCAACTCCTGGAGAAGGTCGCGTTGCAGTTCGGGATCGGCTTCATAGCCGCGTGCCATGCGGGCGATAGCGCCGCCGAAGCGGTCGATCGCCTCTTCGAACAGCCTGTCTTGCGCCTTTCCGGTCACCCCGATCTCCCAAAAGCCCGTGCCAATATCCGGTTAGTCGCCGGCGGCGCGTGTTTCTGACAGGGGAGGCGAAAAATTCGCTTCAGGCGTCGATCGCCGCCTCGTCCAGTGTTGCGGCATTGGCCTGAATGAACTGGAATCGATGCTCGGGATGCTTGCCCATCAGCCGGTCGACCAGATCCTTGACGATCTGCCGCTCCTCATATTCCTGCGGCAGCGTGACCTTGAGCAACGACCGCGTCGCCGGATCCATCGTCGTTTCCTTAAGCTGGTTGGGATTCATCTCGCCCAGCCCCTTGAAGCGTCCGACCTCGACGCGCTTGCCCTTGAACAGGGTCGCTTCGAGTTCGGCACGATGGGCGTCGTCGCGCGCATAGGCCGACGTTGCCCCCGCGGTGATGCGGTAAAGCGGGGGCTGCGCCAGATAGACATGGCCGGTGCGGACGATGTCGGGCATTTCCTGGAAGAAAAAGGTCATCAGCAGCGTCGCGATATGCGCGCCGTCGACGTCGGCATCGGTCATGATGATGATCTTGTCGTAGCGCAGGCGGTCGGCATCGCAATCCTTGCGCATCCCGCAGCCGAGCGCGAGCGCAAGATCGGCGATTTCCTGATTGGCGCGGATCTTGTCCGCGCTGGCGCTGGCGACATTCAATATCTTGCCGCGAATGGGCAGGATCGCCTGAGTCTTGCGATCTCGCGCCTGTTTGGCACTGCCGCCGGCGCTGTCGCCCTCAACGATAAATAATTCCGTGCCTTCCGGGCCGTTGTTCGAACAATCTGTCAGCTTGCCGGGCAGGCGCAGCTTGCGCGCGCTGGTCGCCGTCTTGCGCTTGACCTCGCGTTCCGCCTTGCGCTTGAGCCGCTCGTCCATCCGTTCGAGGATCAGCCCGAGGAGGGCGCGGCCACGATCCATATTGTCCGAGAGGAAATGGTCGAAATGGTCGCGCACGGCATTTTCGGTGAGGCGCGCGGCCTCCGGGCTCGACAGCCGATCCTTGGTCTGGCTCTGGAACTGGGGGTCGCGGATGAAGACCGACAGCATCATCTCGCCGCCGTTGAAGACATCTTCCGCCGTTATCTGCGCCGCCTTTTTCTGCCCGATCAACTCGCCAAAAGCGCGCAGCCCCTTGGTCAGTGCAGCGCGCAGCCCGGCTTCGTGCGTGCCGCCTGCGGGGGTGGGAATGGTGTTGCAATACCAGCTATAGCTGCCGTCCGACCACAGCGGCCAGGCGATTGCCCATTCGGCGCGTCCCTGTTCGTCGGGGAACTCCTGCCGCCCCACGAAAGGTTCGGCAGTGGCGCACTCGCGTGTGCCGATCTGTTCCTTCAGATGGTCGGCGAGTCCGCCCGGAAACTGGAACACCGCCTCTGCGGGCGTGTCGTCGCCAATCAGTTCGGGCGCGCATTTCCAGCGGATTTCGACCCCAGCGAAAAGATAGGCCTTCGACCGCGCCATGCGATAGAGCCGCTGCGGCTTGAACCGGCCATGTTCGCCGAAGATCGCGGGATCGGGCACGAAGCTCACGCTGGTACCGCGGCGGTTCGGCGTCGGCCCCAGTTCCTCGAGCGCGCCCAAGGGCAGGCCTTGCGAAAAAGACTGTCGATACAATTGCTTGGAGCGTGCAACTTCGATGATGGTTTCGATCGATAGCGCGTTGACGACGCTGACCCCGACGCCGTGCAGGCCGCCCGACGTCGCATAGGCCTTGCCCTCGAACTTCCCGCCCGAATGGAGCATGGTCAATATGACTTCCAGCGCCGATTTCCCCGGAAACTTCGGGTGCGGATCGACCGGCATACCGCGGCCGTTGTCGACTACGGTCAGCCGGTTGCCGACGTCGAGCGTGATCTCGATCCGCGTCGCGTGGCCCGCGACGGCTTCGTCCATACTGTTGTCGATGACTTCCGCTGCAAGATGATGCAGCGCACGCTCGTCGGTGCCGCCAATGTACATGCCGGGACGGCGACGGACGGGTTCGAGCCCTTCCAGCACCTCGATCTGGGAGGCGTTGTAGCTTTCGGTCGCGGGGGCGGAGCTGTCGAACAAATCGTGACTCATGGCCTTGCTATAGGGGGCCGGGAAGGGCGCTGGCAAGCGCGGTTTTCGGGCGATCCAGGGCGAGGCGCGGACCGATTTCCTGCCGCTCGGCTCATCCCGTTTTCAGCACAGGCAGGAACTTCGCCGAAAGCCGGCGGGTTGATCGGGTGACTGCAAAGTCACTCAAAAAGTGGAGAAAATATATGAAACTCGCCTCTCTCCTCGTCGCTTCGGCGGCGACGATGCTGGCTGTCCCGGCCATGGCTCAGGACAGCGGATCCACCGCGCGCGACAGGTCGCAGGATTTCAACGGCCCCTATGTCTCGGTCGGCGGCGGCGCGACGCTGCAGGGCAGCGATCGCGGCGAAACGCTCGTCTTCGATACCGATCGCGACGGCACCTACGGCGATCAGGTCACGACTTCGACCGGCGCCGACGCTTTCTCGCCCGGCTTCTGCAACGGCGCCGCGACAGGTACCGCGAACGTCGGCTGCCGCAACGACAAGGACGGCCCCGAATTCTTCGGCCGCGTCGGTCTCGACAAGCGTATGGGCAATTTCGTCGTCGGCGCGCTGATCGAGGGTGGTCACAGCGTCGCCCGCGATAGCGTCACCGGCTTTTCGACCACCCCCGCGAGCTATACGATGAGCCGCGAAGCCGATTGGCAGGCCAGCGCGCGCCTGCGCGCCGGCTACACGCCCGGTGGCGGCGCGCTCTTCTATGTCACTGGCGGTCCGGCCTATGCGCGGCTCGACAACCGCTTTACGACGACCAATACCGCCAACAGCTTTGCCGACAACGGCAAGACCAACGCCTGGGGTTATGCCGCCGGCGGCGGTGCCGAGGTGATGGTCACGAACAACATCGCGGTCGGGCTCGAATATCTCTATACCGACGTCAAGGACGATGATTATGTGGTGAACGTCGGCGCGGGCAGCGCCCCCGCAACCAACCCGTTCCTGCTCAATGGTGGCGGCACCAATATCCAGCGCAGCGATCCGCACTTCCGGACGCACAGCGTTCGCGGAACGTTGAGCTTCCGTTTCTAACAGGCTGGAAATGAAGGAAAGACGCCGGAGCGATCCGGCGCCTTTTCGTATGTCATCCTACTGGCCGAGCGGCGCGTCGAAGATAGCAAAATTGCCGTTAGCGCTCGCGACCAGCCGGTCGTCCTGATAAAGACGCGCGTCAATATTGGCGATGCGCTTGCCCTGATGCAGCACGGTCGCATCGCAGATCAGCCGACCCTCGCGCACGCCGACATGATAGTTGAACTTGATTTCGAGCGTCGCGCACCATTTGCTGTCGGGCATCTGGCTGGTCAGCGCGCCGCCCATAGCCGTATCGGCGAGTGAATAGGCGACGCCACCGTGCGCGACGCCCTGCGGATTGAAATGCCGCACGCGGTCGATGTCGATCGCCATCCGGCATCGACCATCGCCGCGCTCGACCATCTCGAGCCCCATGAAGCGCGCGAATTCGAAATCCTGTCCGAACGGCCTCACCGGACGCGCGGCCCCCCGAAGGGCGGCGGCGGCGGCGGGCGGCGCGTCCCGCGCGGCAACTGCGCCTGATAGGCACGCCCGCAATGTTCGACGCAATAGGGGAAGCCGGGGTTCACCGCCTCACCGCAGAAATGGAAATCGGGCTCGCCCGGATGGCCCATCGGCCAGCGGCAGATGCGATCGTTGAGATCGAGCAGGCTGGTCTTGTCGGCGATCTCGGGACTCGGCTTCGCGGGCACCAGGCGGCGCGGCGGCGCCGGCGGAATCGGAGCCTGCTGGTCGCCGGGTCCCTGACGAATGAAGCCTCCCGGGCCGATCGAGACGATGCGCGGCGCATCGGGCTTGGATGGCGCGTCGGCTTCCGGGGCCGAGGCATCGGAGGCAACCGGCTTTGGTTCGGCCTTGGGCGGTGCGGCTGCCGGACGCGGAGCCGCCGGTGCGGCAGCACGGGGTGCAGCAGGCGCGGCCGTCGGCTTGGGTGCAGCGGGCGCCGCCGCCTTGGGCGCGGGCGCCTTTACCGGCTTGTCGGTGGCCTTGACCGGCGACGGGCGCGATTTCAGCCCCAGACGGTGCGCCTTGCCGATGACGGCATTGCGGCTGACCCCGCCGAGCTCGTCGGCGATCTGGCTGGCGGTCAGGCCCTTTTCCCACATGTTGCGCAACTGTTCGATGCGCTCATCAGTCCATGACATCTTTATTCCTCATCATTCCACGCCGCGGGCGGATCGCGTTCCCGAAAGGACGCGCGCAGTCACAGCCCAGCTTGCGGTAAGATCGGGGAGGCGATAGGCGAGAACGCCATGAACGACCAGCCCCAAATTTCGCGCCCGGAGTCGGGCACAGGCTCAGGCGATTTCCGTGCCGCGCCGCATTTCGCGGAACCCGGTGTCCCGCATATCCGGACGCTCAATGTTCCGGGGATGCAGGCGCTATATGTCAAGGAGGTGCGGCGCTTTTTCAAGGTGCAGCTCCAAACTATCTGGGCTCCGGCGGTCACGACGCTTCTTTTCCTCGTCATTTTCACCGTCGCGCTGGGCGGTGCGGGTCGCCGCGTCATCGGCGTTCCCTTTGCCGATTTCATTGCCCCCGGCCTGATCATGATGGCAATGCTGCAGAACAGCTTCGCCAACTCGAGCTTCTCGCTCCTCGTCGGGAAGATTCAGGGCACCATCGTCGATTATCTGATGCCGCCACTCGCCGTGGGAGAGCTTATCATCGCGCTTGTCGGTGCCGCGGTGACGCGCGCGATCCTTGTCGGTATCGCGCTCTGGGCCGCCATGCTGTTCTGGCCCGGCGTCCACGTTGCCCCGCAGCATCCCTGGGCGGTTGCCCTGTTCGGCGTCCTCGGGGCGATGATGCTGGGGTTCCTCGGGCTGCTGACGTCGGTGTGGGCCGAGAAATTCGATCATGCCGCCGCGGTCACCAACTTCGTCGTCACGCCCCTCGCGCTGCTGTCCGGGACGTTCTACTCGGTCGATAAGCTCGCCCCCTGGTTCCAGTCGGTCGCGCACGGCAACCCCGTCTATTATGCGATCATGGGGTTCCGGTACGGCTTCATCGGCACGGTCGATTCGACGATTGCCAATCCGGTCGCGACCGCAGCGCTGTTCCTGATCGGCGTAAATGCGCTGCTGGGCGTCATCACCTATCGTCTTCTGGCGTCAGGCTGGAAGCTCAAGGCCTGAAGAGTCCGCACCGACCCGCGAGGGCCGGTCAGGTCAGTGGCGGTGGATCGAGCGGACGCGGTAGCGACCGCGATCGAGCCCGTCGAACATCGCCTCGACCTGCGGGTGATCGACCGGCCCTTCGTCGCCGTCGGCCACCAGATTCTGCTGACTGACATAGGCGATATAGGCGCTGTCCTCGCTTTCGGCGAGCAGGTGGTAATAGGGCTGTTCCTTGGCCGGGCGGATCGCCTCGGGGATCGCCTGATACCATTCCTCACTGTTCGCGAAGACCGGATCGACGTCGAACACGACGCCGCGAAAATCGAACATCCGGTGCCGCACGATATCGCCCGGCGCAAAGCGCGCGCGTTCGATCAGCGGCGCGGAAATTGCGGCGGAGGGCGTATCGGGCAGGGAAGTATTCTTAATCGTCATGTCGTTAACTTATGACGATCCGCGGGGGATTCAAGTCCATTCCCCAGTCCGGCGACGGGCCGCGCCACGGGTCGAAACATGGGGAAAAATGGAGGAGAGTGAGGGATTCGAACCCTCGGTACCGTTGCCGGCACTTCGCATTTCGAGTGCGACGCTTTCGACCACTCAGCCAACTCTCCTCGCTGAGGCGGTTGCCCCTAGCGGCGGTCAGCATATGTTGCAACCCCTTCGTCACAAAATTGCGTCCCGCCGCCATTTTTCACCGGTGCATCAGGGTCGGTCGGCCTCCCACCAATAGGGATCGCGCTTGCGATTGCCGGTTTCGGCTTCGTTGAGCGTCATCGGGTCGTAGAGCCGTCCGCCGAGCATCACGCGGTGGATCCGTTCGGTGTTGCGGATATTTTCGGTCGGATCGGCATCGAGAATCAGCAGGTCGGCGAGCTTGCCGGCCTCGAGCGAGCCGACGTCCTTTGCATAGCCGAGCGCCGTGGCCGGCATGATCGTTGCGGCGCGCAATGCATCGATATTGCTCCAACCGCCGCGCACGAAGGACCATATCTCCCAATGCGCGCCGACGCCGGCCTGCTGGCCGTGCGCGCCGATCGACACGTTGCGGCCGACCGCGGCGATCTTGCCCGCTTCGCGCGCGGAATCATCGTCGACATAATCGCTTTCGGGCGCAATCACGCGGCGCTTGTTGTCCGCTGCCAGGATCGCAGGCGGGATGTGGCGCGCGAGGATCGGCTGTTCCCACACATTGGTATGCGCGCGCCAATAGGGATCGCCGGCAGGACCGCCGTATGTCACCACCAGCGTCGGGGTATAGTCGGTATTCGTCTGGCCCCACAGCTGCACCAGATCCTTGTAGAAGGTGTGCAGCGGAATATTGTGCTCGACGGTCGTGTTGCCGTCTTGGATAAGCGTCAGGTCCATCGTGTAGAGTGAACCGCCCTCGGGCACGACCGCCATATTTTCGGCCTGCGCGGCCTTGACCACCATCTGTCGCTGTTCACGGCGGGGCTGGTTATAGTTTTTGACGCTATGCGCGCCCTGGGCCTTCAGGCGGCGGACATGCGCCAGAGCGTCTTCATAGCCGTCGATTTCGGCATAGATGCCTGCGGCCTTGGCGCCGTAGATGATCTCGCCGGTCGAAAAGATGCGCGGCGCGAGGATCAGGCCGGCGCGCTGCATTTCCGACGATACGAAGATTTCGGACGCGCGCGACGACGGGTTATGACTCGTCGTCGTTCCCATCGCGAGGTTGACCATCTCCGACCAATTCTGCTGCGGCACCAGTTCGTCATCGCCGTGCGGGCCGTGGGCATGGGCATCGACAAAGCCCGGAACGATTGTTTTCCCCGTCGCATCGACCGTCACCGCGCCTGTCGGAACGGTCACGGCGCCCGCGGGCCCTACGGAAACGATGCGGTCGCCGTCGATGACGATCGCGCCATTGTCGATGATGCCGCCGTCCTTGGCCGCCATCGTCACGATTTTGGCGCCGGTGATTACCACGATGCCTTTGTGCTTCGCCGCAGCCTGCGTCATCGAAAGCGAAACGCCCTCGGTAGGCGGCGTGAATTTCACCGCGCGGTCGTCGCCCGGAGCATCGGCGAACATTGCGCCCAGGTCGGCGCTGAACAAGGTTGCGCCGCGCGTCCAGTGAAGCCGCCGACCGCCGTCCGACCAATGCATATAGTCGGCGCCGCTGCCGCTGATCCGCGTGACGGGCAACGCGCCGCTCTTGGTCGAAAGCGATACGTCCTGACCGCCGGGCATCAGCGGCGTGACATAGGCGTCATAATTCTCGCGGAAGGCGAGGGTGCGGCCGTCGGGCGAAATTTCATAATCGCTGACCAGCTCGCCGCTGGCATGGACGCGCTTGTCCTGACCGTTGAGATCGGTGCTGACGAGTTGGTTCTTGCCGTCGCCCGACGCGACCATGAAGATGCGGTCGCTATCGGTGCCGAACTGCGGCTTGGCGCCATTGTCGGTGATGCGAACCGGCGCTCCCCCGGTCGCTGCGACGCGGTAGATGCCGGGATCGTCACCCCAGCGCTGTGACGTCAAGCCGCCGCCCGCACGGCGCTCGAACGCGATCAGCTTGCCGTCGGGAGAAAAGCGCGGTTCGGCATAATGGCCAGGGACGCTCGTCACCTTGCGCGACGCTCCGCCGCCTGCGGCAATCGTGTGGATTTCGCCAAGACCGGCGTCGGTCCAGCGCACGAAGACGATCCGCTTGCCGTCGGACGACCAACTCGGCCAGAGTTCGAACGCGGCGCTTTTGTCCGTGGTCAACCGGCGCGCGGTGCCGCCTGTCGCGGGCTTGACCCAAAGCTTGCCGAGCGTTTCGAACACCACCTGCCTGCCGTCGGGCGAGACTTCGGCCCAGCGTGGCATCTGGGTCTGGAAGCTGTCGGGTGCGACCTCGACCGCGGGATGCGTCGCATCGATGATCACGCGGTCATCATTGATCTGGAACGGAATGATCCGCGCGTCACCGCCTCCGGCAGCCACTCGGCGCAGCTTTCCGCCGGCCCAGAACAGGATTTCGCCGCTGTCGGGCGTCCACGCCATATTCGGGTAGACGCCGGTGACCGCCCAGGTTTCCTGCACATCCTGATCGAGCGCGTCATAGACCTTCTTCTCGGCGCCCGAGGTCAGATCCTTGACGTAGAGTTTCGACTGCGCGCCCTCGCGGCGGACGAAGGCGAGCTTCTTGCCGTCGGGCGAGGGGGTGGGGCGCACCGCACCGCCATCGCCCGATGCCGCGGTGTCGACCTCTCCCGTGTCGAGATTATAGCGCTCGATGTGGAACAGATCGGTGTTGCTGTCCTGCGCATATTCGAAAATCGGCCCCGGCGTGACGTTGCGCGTGTAATAGACATGCTTGCCGTCGGGCGCGAAAATCGGTTCGCCCAGCTCTTTCTGATGCCGCTCGTTCGGGCGCTTGACCAGCGGAACGCCTGCCCCGCCCGACACATGATAGAGCCAGACTTCGCCGGTGCCGAGCGAGCGCCCGGTGGTGAAATGCTTCTTGGCGACGATGAACTCACCGTCGGGACTCCAGCTCGGCTGGTTGAGCAGGCGGAAATCTTCCTTCGACAGCTGGCGCTTGTCGCTGCCGTCGCGGTTCATGATCCAGATATTGTCGCCGCCGCCGCGGTCGGAGACGAAGGCGATGCGCTTGCCATCGGGCGAGAAGCGCGCCTGATGCTCATAAGCGAGCCCTTCGGCGATACGCGTGGGCGTGCCGCCCGCGATGGGCATGGTGTAGATATCGCCGAGGAGGTCGAAGGCGATCGTCTTGCCGTCCGGCGCGACATCGACGTTCATCCAGCTGCCTTCGTCGACCGCGATCGGTACCTTGTGCGTTACCATTCCGGGCGGCGCGTTGACGTCCCATTTTTCGGGTTTTGCGTCGGCCGCAGGCGCGGCTGCCTGTTGAGCGAAAACCGATGTCGAACAGGCCAGAGTCGCGGCCAGGGCGAGTGCGATGCGCGCCATGAAATTATCCCCTGTTGTAATTATGCTGTGAGCATATGGCGCTCCCCGCAAAGCGCAAGCGGTCGCTTTCGATGAAGACGCTGGCCGCGTCGACGGACGACTGCTAGCGATAGGTAGCAATAAAAAACCGGGAGGGATTTGTGCCGCTGACGGGAATACGCGTGCTCGACTTCGGGCGCTATATTGCGGGCCCTTATTGCGCCGCCTTGCTCGCCGATTATGGCGCCGATGTCATCCGGATCGAGGCACCCGGCGGTAATGATGACCGTTTTACCGTGCCCGTCGCCGAGGATGGATCGGGCGCGATGTTCATGCAGATGGCGCGCGGCAAGCGGAGCCTGAGCCTGAAGCCCGGAACGCCCGAAGGGCGTGAGATCGTGCGCAAGCTGGTCGCGGGCGCCGACGTCGTGATCGCGAACTTGCCGCACGATGTGCTGGGCAAGCTCGGACTGGATTATGAAAGCCTGTCGGCGATCAACCCGCGCATCATCCTGGCGACCGCGTCGGCCTTCGGCAGCGAGGGGCCGCTTTCGGGGAGCGTGGGCTTTGACGCGGTCGGTCAGGCAATGTCGGGGACGGTTCATCTGACCGGCACGCCCGAACAGCCCTATCGCGCGCAGGTCAATTATGTCGATTTCGGCACCGCGCTCCACTGCGCCTTCGGGGTGATGGTGGCGCTGCGCGAACGCGAGCGGACGGGGCGGGGGCAGTGCGTTTCGGGGTCGCTTCTCGGCACCGCACTGGCCTTTTCGAATGCGTTGACGATCGATCATGCGATCAACGGGATCGAGCGTCAGCCGATGGGAAACCGCAGTTTCAGCTCGGCGCCCACCGATCTGTTTCGCACCCGCGACGGCTGGATCGTCACCCAGATCGTCGGCGGCGCGATCTTCGCGCGCTGGGCGGCGCTGGTCGGGCGCCCCGAACTGGTCGAACATCCGCGATACGCAAGCGACATCGATCGCGGCGATAATGGTGCCGAACTGAGCGCGATCATGCAGCGCTGGTGCATCGAACGCAGCACCGAGGCGGCGATAGCCGAGATGGGCGCCGCGCGCGTTCCCGCAGCGCCGATCCTGAAGCCCGGCGAAGCGCTGGCGCACCCGCAGGTGGCCGCGATGGGCCTGATCGAGCCGCTTGCCTATCCCGGCTCTCCCGCGCCGGCGCCGGTGATCCGCGCACCGATCGGGTTGTCGGATGCGGCGAAGGCCACAGCGCGGCGCGCTCCGCAGGCGGGTGAGCATAGCGATGCGATTCTTGCGGAGCTTGGTTATGATGCCGCCAGCATTTCCGCTTTGCGCGCGCAAAGGATTATTTGATCCGCCTTGCGGTGGACGGGGTAACATCGCCTTCCTAAGTTGCGAACCACAACCGAAATCTAGCGCAGGAGTGTCCGATGGCCGACCAAAATGACTATGTGCCGCCGAAAGTGTGGAGCTGGGACAAGGAAAGCGGCGGACGTTTCGCCAACATCAACCGCCCGATCGCCGGCCCGACCCACGACAAGGATTTGCCGGTAGGCAAGCATCCGCTCCAGCTCTATTCGCTGGGTACGCCCAATGGGGTGAAGGTGACCGTCATGCTGGAGGAATTGCTCGCGGCGGGTCATTCGGGCGCCGAATATGATGCGTGGCTGATCAACATCGGTGAGGGCGACCAGTTTTCGAGCGGTTTCGTCGACGCCAATCCCAACAGCAAGATCCCGGCGCTCGTCGATCGCAGCGGCGACACGCCGATCCGGGTGTTCGAATCGGGCGCGATCCTGATCCATCTCGCCGAAAAGTTCGGGGCTTTCCTTCCCACCGACCCCGCGCAGCGCGCCGAAACGCTGTCCTGGCTGATGTGGCAGATGGGGAGCGCGCCGTTCCTGGGCGGCGGCTTCGGCCACTTCTATGCCTATGCGCCGTTCAAGCAGGAATATCCGATCAACCGCTATGCGATGGAAGTGAAGCGCCAGATGGATGTGCTCGACCGCCGTCTGGCCGACAATGAATATATCGCCGGCAGCGATTACAGCATTGCCGATATGGCGATCTGGCCTTGGTACGGCGCGCTCGCCAAGGGGTTGATCTATGACGCTGGCGAGTTCCTGCAGGTGCAGGACTACAAGAATGTCCAGCGCTGGACCGATCAGCTTGCGGCGCGTCCCGCCGTCAAGCGCGGGCGGATGGTCAATCGGGTGATGGGCGATCCGGCGAGCCAGCTTCGCGAACGTCACGACGCGTCCGATTTCGATCTGCGCACCGAAGACAAGCTACAGGCAGCGAACGGATAATTTCGCGTATTTTGTGCGCCGGGCACGCGGGCGATCGTTAACATTTGCCCGCGCGCCGCGCATTCCGGCGCCCGGCGCCGTATCTATAATCGGTAATTTGCGCAAAATGCCGGCACGTCGTCTTTGGGCGATGCTTGACGCGTGGCGGTCATGTTGGCCGCATGACAGGTCCATACCCCCGAAACGGCATCCGCCGCCCGGCCATCATCCGCGAGGTTCAGCGTCTGGCCCGCAGCGAGCGGGCGGCGGCGATCGTCGAAATGGCGCTGGTGCTGCCGCTCTTCCTGACCCTGCTCATCGGCATCCTGATCTACGGGCAATATTTCCTCCTCGCGCATAATGTGCAGCAGGCTGCGAACGATGGCGCGCGCGCCGCGATCGTCGGCCTCGACGCCGCCGATCGCCGGGCGGTGGCGATCCGCGCGGTCGATCGCAGCATGGCGAGCATCGGCGATTACAGCGCCGCCAACCGCACCATAGCGGTCAGTGAGACGAGCGAGGCGGTTACCGTCGCGCTGACCTACACCGTTCCTGCAGACCATTTCCTTCGCTCCTCTTTCGTCCCGGCGCCCGGCCATGTGATCGGCGCCCGGGCGACCTTCGAACTGCCGGCGGACTGACGATGCGCCGGCGCATCCTGGCAAGGCTGGCGCGCGACACGCGCGGCGGGATCAGCATCGCTTCCGCGCTGGCGATGACGATGCTGATCGGGTCGGCGGCGCTCGCTGTAGACTTCGGATCGCTCTATCTCGACCGCCGCAAGCTTCAGGGCATCGCCGATGCGGCGGCGCTGGCGGCGGCGGGACGCCCCGGCGACGAACGGGCGGCGGCCGACCGGATCATCGCCGCCAACTGCAATTGCGCGATCACCATCTCGGCTTTCGAAGCCGGAACCTATACCGCCGATCCCGGCATCGCCGCCGAACAGCGCTTTGCCCCCGGCGGCTACACTCCCAACGCAATCCATGTCGTCCTCACCCGCGAGCGCCCGCTGTTCTTCGGGCGCTTCCTGACCGGGCGCGACCATAGTGTCATACATGCTAGCGCCACCGCCGCGCGGCAGGGCTATGCCGCCTTCTCGCTCGGCTCGCGCGTCGCCGCGGTGCACGGCGGTCTGCCCAATGCGCTGCTGTCGGCGCTCACGGGCAGTCAGGTCAATCTGAACCTGATGGACTATAATGCGCTCGCCGATGCCGACATCGATCTGCTCGCCTTTTCCGACGCGCTGCGCACCGAACTCGACGCCGACGTGCTGACCTTCGGCCAGACGCTCGATACCCAGGCGACCTTACCGCAAGTGCTGGGCGCGCTCGCCAAGGCAAGCGACGGGCAGGCGGCAAAAGCGATCGGCACGCTCGCCGATGCGGCGCTGCCGCGCAGCCTGCTGCCGTCGCGCGCGATCGACCTCGGGCCGCGTTCGTCGAGCATCCGGATCGACCCCGCTAACCCGGTGAAGGTCAACGCGCTCAGCATGGTGCGAACGATGCTGTTGCTCGCCAACGCCAATCGTCAGCTCGATCTTGCGACCGGCGTCACCATTCCCGGGGGTTCGGGGGTCGATGTGGCGTTGATGATCGGCGAGCCGCCGGCCAACTCGCCGCTGATCGCGGTGACCGAAAAGCAGGACGTCATCGTGCGCACTGCGCAGGTCAGGCTCAAGCTGGCGGCGAGCGTCAACACGCCGCTCGCCGCGATCGATATCCCGGTCTATACCGAATTGGGATCGGCCGAAGCGCGCATTTCGGACATCGACTGCCACCACGGCAGCGACGCGGTAACGCTGGGGATCAAGACGGCCCCCGCAACCTTGTCGATCGGCAAGGTCAATGCGATCGATTTTCAGAATATGCAACGCCCGCTGAACCCGCAGCCGGTCAAGCTGCTCAGCCTGCCGCTCGCCAGCGTGAACGCAAAGGCCGAACTGGTGCTGTCCGATCTTTCCGAAAAGCCCGCACGCTTCACGCGCGACGACATCGACGATGGCCGCGTCAGGACGGTCGAAAGCGGCGGATTGGTATCGGGCGCCGCCAAATCGCTCGCCGATCGGATGGATTTGTCGGTCAACATCCTCGGGATCGGACTGAACGCCAAGGCGCTGACCAGCCTTGTCGGCGACACGGTCGGGCTGGCTGCGCCCGTGCTCGACGGCGTGCTCGAAAGCGTCACCGCGACGCTGGGGCTGCATCTCGGCGAGGCGGATGCACGGGTCAACGCGCTGCGGTGCGGGAAAGCGCGATTGGTCTGATCGCTCCGTTTCGGCGCCATTGCCGGCACGCCGCGCCGCCAGCCGCTCCGCATTCCTCCCATAATATGTCCATGGCTTCGAAGGGGAGGCGAATTTGGCGACGGCACAGGAACCCGAACGGGTATCGGCGGCGGACTTCATCCGGGGATTTGCAAGCTGGCGGCTCCGGTCGGCGCGGCGGCCGGTCGTGGTGACGCACCATGGAAAGGACGCGCACGTCCTGATCTCGCACGACGATTACCGGCGGCTGCGCAAGCCCGCGAGCGGCGAAGCGGTCGACGCGCTGCAGGCCTCGCTCGCGAACCTTGTCGAGGCGATCCGCGATGCGGTGCTGCTGTTCGATCGCGACCGGCGCATCGTGGCGCTCAACCCCGCCGCGCGCGATTTGGTCGCCGGTGATGACGATCTGCTCGGGCGCCAATTGGTCGATATATTTCCGGGTTTCGGGGCAAGTCTGGTGGCGAGCCATGTCGCCCGGCTGATCGAATGCCGCGAACGCTTTGCGGGCGAGGTGCCTGGCCTTTTGCATCCGCGCCAGTGGCTGCGCGTCGACCTGGTGCCGGTTCCCGCGGGCGGCGCGATGATCCTTCGCGACACAAGCGAGACCTTCGAGGGGGCGGCCGAAGGCGATACGCGCGCCGCGACGATTGCGGCGATCGAGGCGCAGGGAATGATCGGCCACGCCCGGCTTTCGGTGCGCGAGGCGATCGAGGACGCCAATTCCGCGCTGATTTCGATGGTAGGCGTCGACGCGCTGGCGATCCGGCGCGTGCGCTTTTCGGCGCTGTTGTCGATCGCGACGCGGCGCTGCTTTGCCGAAGCGCTCGAAACCGTATTCCGCACCGGCGAACCCGCGCGCGTCGAGGCCGAGCTGATCGGCCACGAAGGCGAGGCCGTGCCGGTAACCCTGTCGATCGCCGAACGACGCGGCGCCTATGCCAGCGATGGCGCGGTGATCGTGGCGGTACCAAGGTCGCCGCGGGCCGGGTGAGCGGCCGATAACGATCGTGTCCGGTCATTCGCTCCAGACCGGCGGCGAACGGCGGCTTTGGGGTGGTTAGCTGCCGCGTCGCCTGATTGTCCTATCCACCATCCAAATATGAAAAAGCTGCACTGCAAGAAAAACTGCGCCGAGAGCAATCAGTGCTGGTATCACCATTCCTTCCTGTCCTGGCCGCGGCTGGGAACGGGTCAAAAGAAGGGAGAAGCCCAAAAGCAAAGGGATGAAAATTGCGGGAAAGAATGCGAGCGCGATCAGGCGCGGGGCAGACCAAGTCGCCTTGCCATTCAGCCACCATTGCATGGGCAATCGTTGTTCTGCCAGAAAGCGCGCGTTTGCCCAGATCGCCACGCCACAAAGTACACAGCTGAAAACAACCCCTACGGCAAAAGCGCCCATTGTTCACCTCCGAACGGATATCCGTTAGCATAACTCGAATTGTCTGAAATCGGTCGCTCTCCGCCATTCCGACTCCCGTCCCCGATTTGCTAGAACCAGTTCCCCCGCGTGATCGCGGTGCTGCCCGCGGGAAGCGAGTAAAAGTCGCCATCTTCGCCGACGGCGATCGGCCCCGGATAGCGCCGCTTCGCATCACCTAGAAACGCGGCGTCAAGGTAGCGCGACGGATAGGGCGGGACGATGTGGCTGAGGACGAGCATTCGCACCCCGGCGACCTTCGCACTGTCCGCCGCTTGCGCGGGGCTGGCGTGATAATCGAGGATGTCGTCCATGATCTGCCCGGTCTGCGGTCGGCCCGACGCCTTGAGCTGCGCAGCGATCAGTTTGACCATTTCGGGTTGCAGCGCTTCGTGCACCAGCAGATCGGCGCCCTTGGCGACCCGTTCTACCATTTTCGATGGCGCCGTATCGCCGCTCAGCACGACGCTGCGCCCCTTGTAATCGAAGCGATAGCCGACCGCGGGTTGCACCGGGCGGTGATCGACCGGGAAGGCGGTCACGCGGAGGCCGTCCGCTTCATAGACGACGACCGGTTCGGTGGGCGTCGCGAAGGGGAGGGCCGTCGCACCCGCCGCGGCGGGCGGGGTCACGACCGGCCCGTGGTGCGCTGTGCGATAGCCATTGTCGAGCGCATAGGCCGCGTCGAAGCCGCCGATCACCTGATCGAGTCCCGTCGGGCCGTAGACGGGCAGGGGCGCCTTGTTGCCGCTGCCCGTCCAGCGCAGCAGCATCATCGGACCCATGCCGTCGATATGATCCGAATGATAATGGGTCAGGAACAGCGCCTTGATCTGGCCATTGGGCAGCCCCATCAGCGAGATGTTGCGCGCGCCGCCTTCGCCGGCATCGACGACGAACATCGCCTTGCCGGCAATCACCACCGTACAGGCGCCAGCACGATCGCGGTTGGGGAGCGGCGATCCGGTGCCGCACAGCGCCACATGCAGACCGTCGGGCAGACCGGCGAGATGGTCGCGGCCGACGCCGCGCTCGACGCCGCGCTTGAACACCCACATGCCGATCTGTTGCTGCAACAGCATTGCCGCGCCGCCGCACAGCGCGATCAGCACCGCAAGCGCGACGAGCAGCCGCAAAGATTTCCGCATTTTCCTCTCCCGCCCCTTGGTCCGCTCCTTTCATGCGACGACGCGGGCGTCTGGACAAGGGCCGATGTTCGGCGCAGTCTCCGGACGACTGCGTTTCGTCGCGCAACTTACCTTTACGTAAACGTGAGCGCTTTCTATAAGGGCGCCATAGCCCAAGGGAGAATCAGAAAATGGACATGGAGTTCAGCCCCGAAGATCTTGCTTTCCAGAAGGAAGTGCGCGACTTCATCGCCGAAAATTACCCCGCCGAGCTGCGCGGCAAGCAGGACGAAGGGGATGAACTGACCAAGGAAGACTTCCTTGCGTGGCACAAGATTCTCTACAAAAAGGGCTGGGTCGCGCCGGCCTGGCCGGTCGAATATGGCGGCACCGGCTGGACCCCGACGCAGCGTTTCATCTTTTCGGAAGAAACCGCGCGCGCCGATTGTATCCGCCTGATGCCATTCGGCCTGTCGATGGTCGGCCCGGTCATCTACACCTTCGGAACCCCCGAACAGAAAGCGCGCTTCCTGCCGCGCATCCTGTCGGGCGAGGATTGGTGGTGCCAGGGCTATTCGGAGCCCGGTTCGGGATCGGACCTTGCCTCGCTGCGTACCGTCGCGGTGCGGGACGGCGATGAATATGTCGTCAACGGCCAGAAGACCTGGACGACGATGGCGCAGCATGCCGACTGGGGCTTTTTCCTAGTTCGCACCGACAAGGACGCCAAGCAGCAGGAGGGCATTTCCTTCCTGCTGATCGACATGAAGTCGCCCGGCATCACCGTGCGTCCGATCATCACGCTCGGCGGCGAGCATGAGGTCAACGAAGTCTTCCTCGAAGACGTGCGCGTGCCGGTCGAGCAGCGCGTCTATGAGGAGAACAAAGGCTGGACCTGCGCCAAATTCCTCCTCGCGCACGAACGCACGGGCATCGCCGGTGTCGCCTCGTCGAAGCGCGGCGTCGAACGCGTCAAGGCGATCGCGCGCACCGAACTCGACGGCGACAAGGCGCTGCTTCAGAACCCCTTCTTCAAGCGCAAGGTCGCGGAGCTCGAGATCGACCTGACCGCGCTTGAATTCACCGAACTGCGCAGTCTGGCCGGCGCCAATGCCGGCAAGGGACCGGGACCGGAATCGAGCCTGCTCAAGATCAAGGGGTCCGAAATCCAGCAGCGGCTCACCGAACTGACGCTGGAAGCGGTCGGCCATTACGGGGCGCCCTATTTCCGCGGCTTCGGGGAAGGCGATAACGAGCATCCGATCGGTCCCGACTATGCACACCGCGCCGCGCCGACCTATTTCAACATGCGCAAGACCACGATCTATGGCGGGTCGAACGAGATCCAGCGCAACATCATCGCGAAGATGGTTCTGGGGCTCTGATCACATAATCGCCGTCATCCCGGTGGAGGCCGGGATCTCGACCTGTTGCCATGATGCGGCGGTGAGATTCCGGCTTTCGCCGGGATGACGTTGAAATCGAGGATAACGACAATGGATTTCACCTATACCGAAACGCAGGACATGATCCGCGACACGCTGTCGCGCTTCCTCTCGGACACCTATGATTTCGAGACGCGTCAGAAGTTCGTCAATTCGGACAGCGGGCGCGATCCGGCGATCTGGACGGCGCTGGCGCAGGAACTCGGAATGCTTGGCGCCGCCTTTTCGGAAGAACAGGGCGGCCTTGGCGGCGGGGCGCTGGAAAATGCGATCGTCATGGAGGAACTGGGCAAGGTCATCGGGATTGAGCCCTATCTGCCGACCGTGGTGATCGCGGGCGGCGCGTTGAAGGCCGTCGGCGGCGCGCAGGCCGATGCGATGATCCCCGAAATCATCGGCGGCAACGCCATCGTTGCCTTTGCCTACGCCGAACCGCAGGGGCGCTATGATCTCGCCAATCTCCGCACGACGGCAAAGAAGGATGGGGCGGGCTATGTCCTGAACGGTCACAAGGGCGTCGTCTATGCCGCACCCTGGGCGACCCATCTTCTCGTCACCGCGCGCACCGGCGGCGGCCAGCGCGACAAGGACGGCGTGTCGCTGTTCCTGATCGACGCCAATCTTCCCGGCCTCGTGCGCCGCGATTATCCCACCGTCGACGGCAACCGCGCATCGGAAATCTATTTCGAAAATGTCGCGGTCCCGGGCGATGCGCTGCTCGGCGGCGAAGGCGCCGCGCTGCCGCTGATCGAACAGATTGTCGATGAAGCGACCGTCGCGGTCTGTGCCGAGGCGACCGGCGTGATGCAGAAGCTGCACGAAGGCACGCTGGAATATACCCAGCAACGCAAGCAGTTCGGCGTTCCGATCGCCAAGTTCCAGGTGCTGCAGCACCGCATGGTCGACATGTTCATGGAAGTCGAACAGGCGCGGTCGATGACGATCATGGGCACGCTGAAGCTCGACCTCGCGGCCGATGCGCGCAAGGCGGCCGTTTCGGCGTGCAAGTCGAAGGTGAGCCGCGGCGCGAAATTCGTCGGCCAGAACGCGATCCAGACGCACGGCGGTATCGGCATCACGCAGGAACTGGCGATCGGCCATTATTTCAAGCGTGCGACGATGATCGAGGGGCAGTTCGGCAGCGCCGACTATCACCTCGACCGGTTCGAGCAACTGACCCTCGCCGAATGAGGGCGTGCCGTCGGCATCGCGCTCAATAAGCGATGTCGACGGCGACCCGCAGCGTCCGCGGCCGCAGCGGCGTCAGATAGCCGGGGCTCCCCTCGACGAAGGGCGTGCCGAGGGCGAACCGATTCCCTTTTGAATCGAGCAGATTGGTCAGCGTCACCGACAGGCCGCGCCGCCCGTTGCCGAGCCGCATCGCAAGGCCGGTATCGACATAATCGCCCTGGCCTTCGCCAAGTACCGGCCCGATCCCGAGCCGCGACGGTCCTATATAGTTGGCCCAGCCGTTGATCCGGATTTCCTCGTCGTCGCCGACGGGCGCCGCATAGGTGATCGCTCCACGCACCGCATGGCTTGCGACATTGGGAATCCGCCCCAGCCGGCCCGGAGCAAAATCGGCAACCAGCGCGATTTGGGGTGCCAGATCATCGACGCGGCTATGGTTATAAACCGCGCCCAGATCGAAGGAGAGGGTGGGCGTCACGCGGACGGCGAGCGATCCCGAGATGCTGGTGATGCGCCCGTCGCCGATGTTGGCGGTCGTCGGAAAGCCGTTGCCGTCGATGAAATCGGCCTGAATGTTGAACCAGCGTGTGTGCGATACGGAGATATTGGCATCGAACGGGGTGCGGCCGCGCTCGCCAAGCCTTATGCCGCCTTCCCACGTATGAACCCGGTCATTGCGATAGCGGCGGACGAAATTGCCGTCGACGGCAAGGCCGCCGGGCCGAAACCCCTCCTGATACCGCGCATAAAGCGTCAGGTTCGATAGCGGCCGCGCGAGAATGGCGAAGGAAGGAAGAAGGTCGCTTTCGTTGCGATGCGCGGTGATCGCCTTGCCCGCCGCTGCGAGCGCCAGAGCGAGGGCGACGTCTTCGCCGCTTCCGCCCAAGCGTGCGTGCGAGTAACGCAGCCCCGCCGTAGCAATCACATCGGGCAAAAGCTCGGCCGTCAACTCGCCATAGCCGGTATATTCGGTAACGCGGTTGGTGACGCCGGTCAGTGCCGACCGCATCTGGATGCCGCCGAATTCGCGGCGCTGCTGCGTTTCATTGTCGACGATGCTTGCGCCGACCACCCAGCCCCAACCATCGCTATAGGGGCGCGACAATCGCGTCTCGCTCGCCCACATGCGCGTGTCGTTGAACTGGTCCAGAACGCGCGGGTCGCCCCCCGCGGGGGTCGCATCGAAGCGCTCGTAAAGCCGGTGATTGATATAGGCGTTCGAGGATTGCAGGCGCAGATTGTCCCAGTCGCGCGTGACGACGAGCGTGCCCATCCCGTAACGACCGCGCGCATTCTGCTCGACGAGCGAATTGCGCGTCAGCGGCGGTGCATCCTTGTCGGCATATTGGGCATCATCGGCGGTCGTCGATTGATAGACGCCGCCGATATCGACGGTCCAGTCGTCCGCCGGGACAAGGCGCAATGTCCCCCGGCCACCGCGCACCGTGACGCGATTGACGTCGTTCTGACCGAGCAGCGGATTGTCGATATAGCCGCCGTCGGTGATCATATAGCCAACAAGGCGCAGCGCGCTGCCGCCGTCGCCGATCGGGACATTGGCGATGGCGCCGATATCGCCGCCCGGTTCGCCATGCTGGGTCGCGGTCAGACCGGCGATTGCCTGTACGCTCGCCTCTCGCGCGTCGGGTGCGCGCGGCACGACGCGGATGATGCCGCCGAGCGACCCGGCGCCGTAGAGCGTGCCTTGCGGCCCCTCGAGCACCTCGACGCTGTCGATGTCATAGAGGCGCAGGTCGGGGTCGGGGGCGTTGTAGCTCAGCCGAATATCGCCAAAATATTGCCCGACGGTTGCCTGTGTCGGCCCCGTGAAGCTGGAATCGGCGATTCCGCGGATGAACAGCTTGTTGCGGCCCGAGCCCAGATGGGTCGACGACACGGTGGCCAGTCGTGACAGGATGGATTCGGTACCGCGCTCGCCGCCGAATGCCAGATCGTCGCCATCCATCCGGGTGACGACGCCCGCAAAACTGGAATAGGGCAGGTCGGCCTTCGTCGCGGTCACGATGAATTCGTAGGGCGGCGCTTCGGGCGGCGGCGCTGCAGCAGGCGCCGCAGGCGGCGGGGGCGGGCGACGTACGGAGCGCGGGGCGACCTGCTTCTCGATCCGCCAGCTTGTCGCGCTGACCCGCACCGCGCGCGCGCCGGTGCCGTCGAGCATCTGCCGGATCGCTTCGTCGACCGACATCCGCCCGCGCACCGGGCGCATCCGCGTCCGCCACAGCGCCGGGTCGCTGACGCTGATGCTGACACCGCCCTGACGGCTGAGCAACGGAAGCGAGGTCGAAAGACTGGCGCGCGGCACGTCGAAGGCGCGTTCTTCAGCCGCCATCGCCTGCGCAGGCAGGGTGATCGTAGCGAGCCCCAGCGCTAGAGACAGGCGCGTGCGCATCGTCAGCGGCTGACCACCCAGCCATCGCCGCGCCGCTCGGCTTTGGCGCCCGACAGCGCCGCGAGGTCGGCCACGGTGCGATCGCTCGCCTTGTCGACGACGAGGGTGCCGCGGAACGACAAGCGCGATGCCGAGGGATCGATCTGCACGGATATCCCAGCCGTCCGCTTCAGATCGTCGGCGACGGTCTGAAGCGACGCGCCGTCATAGACCAGCAGACCGCTCCGCCATCCACCGACGGTGGCGGTATCGACGCGGCGTATGCGCGGGGGCCGCGTATCGCCGTCGCGCGCATCGATCGCTTGCCCTGCCACCAGCCGCAGCTTGGCGCGGTCAGGAGAATAGAGCACGATGCCTTCCGAAACCGCTACCGCGGTCCGATTGTCGGCGCGCACCACGTTGAAGGCCGTCCCCAGATCGACGATCCGCGTACCGCCCGTTTCGACGACGAAAGGGCTGTCGCTGCGGTGCACGACATGGAACATCGCTTCGCCGCTTTCCAGCCGCGCAAAGCGTGGACGGTCCTTGTCGAGTCGCAGGGTCGAGCCGCCGTTGATCTCGATCCGCGAGCCGTCGGCAAGGGTGATCGTGCGATGCTCGCCCGCGGCGGTCTGGATCACGTTCCGGCCGCCCGACAGGTCAAGCGAGGGGAGGGCGACGACCCCGACGATCGCCGCGGCGACCGCTCCGCCAAGCCACCAGCGACGCGGCATGCCCCGATCGATTTCAGCCGGATCATTCGCCGGGGATACCGACGGCGCAGCGGGGGGCAACGCATCGAGATCGAGGTCGAGGCTCGCCAACGCATCGTAGATTTCGGCATGTCCAGGGTCCTCGGCAAGCCAGTCGGCAAAGCCGTCCCAATCGGCAAAGTCGGGCGCGCGTTGGCGAACGATCCAGTCGATCGCCTGGGCTTCGCTCGCGGTCACATGGTCAGCCGGCATCGAATTGCCTCCTGACGGCAGCGAGCGCGGCGTAAACCTTGCGGAGATCGGCCTCCACCGTACTTATGCTGACGCCCATTTCGGCGGCGATATCGCGTTGCAATACCCCGTCGAAGCGGAATCGACGAAAGATATGCGCCGGACGATCGCCGGTCGCAGCGATGGCGCGCTCGGTCATCGCCAATTGCTCGCGCGAGATAAGCACCGCCTCCGCGCCGGGTTTCTGCACTGCGCTCGCTTCGCCCCACGCCTTGTCACGCAACTGGCTCTGACGCACAGAGCGATAGCGGTCGAGCATCAGATTGTTGGCGGCGCGCATGACATAAGAGAGCGGGTCGGCTACGGGGCCGCGGTGGCGTTCGGTCAGGCGCATCCACAAATCCTGAAACAGATCTTCGGCAGCATCGCCCGCGCCGCGAACCGTCAGAAACCGGATGATCCGGTCGCGGTTGGCGAGCAGGACGCCCTCGATACCGTGGGCCGCGTCGGATCGGTCATTCGCCTCGGTCATTCGGAACTTGTTTCGGAACGCCATTCCTCTTCGGTCCCGGTCCGCCCGACCGGCACCATACGCCCCCCCGCTGATGCCGCCATATAGCGGCAGCGGGGAGGCTTGCAACCGCGGTCGAGCGCGGCCACGCACCGGTACCTGTGCAAATGCGCACGCCGGCAGGGAGTTTGAAGCTGTCATTCTGGCGGCCTTTGCAAGGGGGAGGCGGGGGTAGGGAGTGCCTCCCCCTTGCGGCTGCGATCGGCCCCGATGGGGGGCTTAGAGGCCGACGCGCAGGCTTGCACGGAACGCCCAGCCGATATGGCTTTGCTGTTCTTCCGCGGACACTTCGGCGCCGGCCTGAAAGGCCGAATTGCCGACGATGCCGCGGATGCGGCCGACCCAGCCGCTCGTGCGATCATCGGGGACCAGGGTAAACGGCGTGCCGTCCTTGAACGACGCGACTGTCGCACCCAGCGACCCGCTGACGATCTGGCGGCGGCCACCTTCGATTTCGAAGCGTGTCCAGCCGTCATATTCGTCGGCGCCCCCGAACTCGAGCCCAAGCGCGACGGTGCCGCTGACCGACAATTCGTCGCTGCTGCGGCCGGCGACGGTCAGATCGAGCGCGTCACCGCCGCCGGTTTCGGCATAGCCGTCTTCCTTGAGCTTGAAATAATCCACCGCGAGCGTGGGCCGGAAGCTGATCCCGCCAAGCTGCGCGTCGCGTGCGATCGAGCCCGATGCCGACCACAGCGTCGCATCCCATTTGCCGCGCATCGTTTCGCGAATATCCTCGGCGCCCGCTTCGGCGCTGAAGACGCGCGTGCCCTTGAGCCGGATCGGAGCGCCCGAAACGCGCGCGTGAGCAAGCCAGTCGTTCGAATTCAGGCGCCAGTAGAGCGCGCCTTCCCACTGGGTCGAGCTGACCTCGCTGTCGTTGCTGCTGTTGCCGTCCTTGCCGCTGAGGAAGGCCGCCGACGCACCGAAATTGCCGATGCCGCTCTTGATTTCGGCGCCGAGCGAAATGCCCCAGCCGCTGACATCATAGCCTGCGGTATCGCCGATGCTCTTTGACGTGCCCCATACGGCCTGGTTGACCCAATAGCCCCATTTGCCCTCGTCCTGGAACGGCGCGTTAGGATCTTGGAGATAGCGTGCGAGCGCGCGCGAGCCCGAAGTGACGGTTTCGAAGACGCCGCCTTCATGTTCGGGCAGCATCTGGTTGAGCTGATTGCGGAACTGGTCGCCATCGACGATGTCGAGGAAGACGCCTTCGACCACCTGATCGGCCGAAAGCGCATCGACGACCGCGTTGAACGCCGACGCCTGCGACCGGTTGAGGCCAAGCTCGCTCGTGCTCTTTCGCGCGATGTTGACGCGCAGCTCGTTCGCCGTCGAGGTCAGCGTACCCTTGTAGAGGAAGGGCACGAGCGTCGATGTGGCGGTCAGATTGTTCGCGCCGGTCAGCGTTCCTGCGGTCAGGACGACGTGGTCACCCTCGGCATCCTCGATGCTCGACAGCTTCAGCGCCAGCTTGGAATCGGCGGCAAAGCTGGCCGTGCCGGTCACCTGCAACGCCGTGCCGGTGCTGCCGCTGTCGAGCGTGACCGCGACGATGCCCTTGTTGGTCACCGCGAGCGACGAGATGGTGGCCGCGCCGGCAATGTCGAAGACGCCGCCGTCAACCGACACCGCAAGACCCTGTGCATTGGTGAGTTGCCCCGCAAAGCGGGCGGTGCCGCCGATCGACAAGATGTCCGTGCCGCCGCCGAAGTCGGCATTGCCGGTAAACACCGACGTTCCCGTCAGCGCCATCGTGTCATTGCCGCTGCCGAAGCGCGCATTGCCGGCATAGGTGGCGTCGCCAGACAGCGCGAGGCGGTTGTCGCCGGCGCCGAAATAGCTGTTCCCCTTCACCGAACCGTCGGCGATGTCGAAGATATCGTTGCCGGTGCCGAAGCGGACGTCGCCGGTGATCGACGGCGCGGTGACACCCGATGCAACCGCCGTCTGCTTGACGGTCGCGCCGCCGCCGTTGGCCGACAGGTCGATCGCGATATTGCGATCCGAAGACGCGAGCGCGCCGCTCGCGCTGATCGCGCCGCTGTTCTCGACCATGTCGACATTGCCCGACAGATCGACGATCGCGCGCGCGGTCGCGGCATCGCCACCGGCCTTGGCCGAGATCGACCCGCTGTTACGGATCAGCGCCACGTCGGCGCCCGCTTCCACCAGGATGCCGGTGATCGACGAGGTTGCGCTGCTGCCGCCCGTCGCCTCGATCTTGCCCGCGTTGCGGATTTCCGGTGTGATCGTTCCCGCACCGGCGCGGATCGCGGTTGCCGACGCATCCTTCGACGTTGCCTGAACGCTGCCGCTGATACCCACGCCGCCGGCGATGGTAACATTATGCCCCATGCCGCCGAGTTGGATCGCCGTCGCGTCCTTGCCCGCATAAAGGCCGTTGCCCTGCACCGAACCGTCGATGATCAGGCCGAAGCCGGTTCCCGTTCCGGCAACGGCACCGATCGCGATGTCGCGGTCCGCCGAGCCGATCCGCATCGCGGGGGCCGAACCGAAGGAGCGGACGACCGCCGATCCTTCCTTGTCGTCGTCGATGCCGTCCTTGTCCTCATCCTTGTCGGCAGCGTTCGTGTCCTTGGGCGGGACAGCCAGGACGATACCGCCGCTGACATCGCCTTCGATCGACAGTGCCGGGCCGCCGATCAGCAGATCGTCGGCGTCGAGCTTCGACGGGTCGGACGGTGCCGTCGTGTAGCGATAGCCGGTGGCGGTGAGCGTCCCCTGCACGACAAGCGCACCGTTGATGTTGCCCGAAAGCCGCGCGGCGACTGCATCCACGCCCTGCGCCGTAATCGTGCCGGCGAGGCGGACATTGCCGGTGACGTCCTGCAGTCCGACGCCGAGCGCGCGGTCGCCAATGACCGATACCTTGCCGTCGGTCGTGAAATTGCCGGTCAGCGGCCCGCCGAGCCGGATGCCCGCCGAATCATTCCCCTCGACCGTCACTTCACCGCTGTTGACGATATTGCCGGTAAAGGCGCCGCCGGTTGCGATGCCGACGCGGTTCGATCCGACCGCAAAGGGCCCGTCGAGATCGCCGTCATTGTCGATGTCGGTGGGGGTGTAGCTTTCGTCGATGATGATCTTGCCGGTCGCCGAATTGGTGATCGTGCCGGTCACACCCGCATTGGCAAAAATGCCGCGCGCGCCGTCCGAATTGGTGATCTGGATCGTGCCGTCGTTGGTGACCTTGTTGTTGCTGTCGATCGTGACCGCCGTGCCGCTCGTCGGCTTGATCGATCCTGCGGAGGCGATCTTGATATCGTCGGCTGCGCCCGATTTGACGGTCGAGGTGCTGACCGGCGTGGTCGTCGCGGTGGTGATGCTCGTTTCGGCGTATGCGGGCATGGCGATGATCGTCGCCAGGCAGGTCGATGCCAGCAGGGTCTTGCGCATGGAGTTCCTCTTTTGATGTCCCCCCGGGTCGATGGCCCGGAACCGACCACAAGACGGAGCGCGCCGCGCGCGACCTTGGAAAAAAGTCCTGCGCCGGCTTTTGGCCGCAAGAAACGGAACGGATCGGGTGTACGGTCCCGCTATTCGCCGCGTCTCACCGCACGACGAAGAGGAAGGATGCCAATGACCGCCGAGCCGGAAATACGGACGCCGCAGCTTGAATCCGATCTGGAAGGGCGGGGATGGCACCGGCTTCCGAAGCTGCTCACCCCGTCCGATTGCGCCGATCTTTCCGCGATGTTCGACGCCGACGAGCGCTTTCGCAGCACGGTGACGATGCAGCGTCATGGTTTTGGCCGCGGCGAATATCGCTACTTTGCTTATCCCTTGCCCGCTGTCCTCGAACGGTTGCGGCAGCGCCTGTATGAAAGCCTGGCGCCGCTTGCGAACCGATGGGCGGCGCGTTTGGGAGCGAACGCTTCCTTTCCCGCCGATCTGTCCGCCTTCACACGCCTTTGCCACGCGTCGGGTCAGGTCCGGCCGACGCCGCTGCTGCTACGGTACCGCGCCGGCGACTATAATTGCCTCCATCAGGATCTTTACGGCGACCTCCATTTTCCGTTTCAGGTGGCGGTCCTGCTGTCCGAGCCGGAAGTCGATTTCGACGGCGGCGAATTCGTCCTGACCGAACAGCGCCCGAGAATGCAGTCGCGCGCACATGTCGTGCCGCTGCGGATGGGTGACGCGGTCGTGTTCGCGGTCAACGAAGCACCGCGAACCGGAACACGCGGCACCTACCGCGTCAAAATGCGCCACGGCGTCAGCGAAATTCGCGGGGGCGAGCGCTTCACAATCGGCATCATATTTCACGACGCGCGTTAGCCGTGTGCGGCGATGGCGGACAGGGTGTCCCCTAAACTAGTGTCCCGACGCATCCGTCAACATCAAAACTGGTAAGGAAAATAGGCAAAACTTGGCTCTATCCAACACCGTTCCCGTCCCGTTCTATCCGATTGCGTTCCCATAAAACCGGCGTATTATCGGGGAACGGATTTGGTAACGGAGACGCCAGACATGCCGCGCAAGCTCAGCAACGCCCTTACGCCCTTGGCGGTCAAGAATGCGAAACCCGGACGCCATGCAGACGGGGGCGGGCTGCACTTGCTGGTGAAGGAAACCGGCGCGCGGTCATGGGTCTATCGCTTCATGCTCAAGGGCAAGTCGCGCGACATTGGCTTGGGCGCGGCTGGACAAGGCGGCATTTCCCTTGCCGATGCCAGAACGGCGCGCGATGCCCTGCGCCTCAAGGTGAAGGCCGGGATTGATCCACTGGAGGAACGCCAACGGGAGGCCGCAGAGGCGCTTGCGGCGGCTCAGGCGGCTGCGATTGCCGGAATGACATTCAAGGCCGTGGCAGAGGCTTATATCAGCGCGAATGAGGCAAGCTGGCGCAATGACAAGCACCGGCAGCAATGGAAGAACACGCTGGCCAGCTATGTCTATCCCGTCATGGGTGAATTGCCGGTTGCCGAAATTGCCACGGCGCATGTGCTTAAAATTCTTGAGCCGATCTGGCAGGACAAGCCGGAAACTGCCAGCCGCATCCGGGGCAGGATTGAAACCGTGCTCGATGCCGCCAAGGCGCGGGGATACCGAGAGGGCGAAAATCCTGCCCGGTGGCGCGGCCATATCGCGCAAATCCTGCCACCCCGCTCCCGGCTCACACGCGGCCACCACAAGGCCATGCCCTATGAGGCAATTCCGGCATTCATGGCGAAACTGCGCGAGCGTGACGCAATGGCGGCGCTGGCGCTGGAGTTTGTCATTCTCACCGCCACGCGCACCAGCGAAGTGCTGGGGGCAACTTGGGCCGAAGTCAATTTGGACAAGGCAATCTGGACCGTGCCAGCGTCCCGCATGAAGGCAGGCAAGGAACATCGCATTCCCTTGTCGCCGCGCGCTGTGGAAATTCTGGAGGCCGTGAAGCTGCTAGGCAAAGCAAGCCTGTTTCCAGCCGACAAGGGCGGCAAGCTGTCCACAATGGCGATGTCGATGCTGCTTCGCCGCATGAAACTGGATTGCACCGTTCATGGCTTCCGCTCTGCCTTCCGCGATTGGGCAGCCGAATGCACCGGCTATGCCCATGAAGTCTGCGAAATGGCGCTGGCCCACGTGATCGGCAACAAGTCCGAAGCGGCTTACCGGCGTGGCGATCTATTCGATAAGCGGCGGCGGCTCATGGCCGATTGGGCCACCTATTGCGCCAGCGATGGTGCGGCTAGTGCCAAGGTTTCACCAATCCGGGGGGCAGCGGCATGAGCGAGTTCGACCCCAAAAGCAGCAAGGCAGAATATCTTGCGCTTGCATCGCAATCGCTCAAGCAAGCGCGAGCTATCCGGGGTGTAGGAGGAGCGAGGGCGGACACTTATGCAGCCCTTGAACTACGACATGCATTTGAAGCGCTGATTTATGAACGCGCAATCGACTATCTCGCTGATCTATCGCGCGACGACGTTCGCACTTGGCAGCCGCATTTGTTGCTTCAACGTATTGTTGAAATTGACCCAACCGCCGACCTGTCCGTCGAATTTTCGATAAAGCTGACGCCCGGCGAAAAGGATTGGTTCAACCTTGGGCGCGCGCAGCGAATTGGCCTTGGCGAGCTGAAAAAGCACTACTTCGCCCTCGGGAGCTTCTTGCACACGCCAGCCTTAGCCAGCGTGCTGAAAGGCAAGGTGAGCGACGAAAAAAAGGTGACTGAGCAATGCGACAAGAGCGAAGTTGTCTTGGCCCGCGTGCTTGGCTCCACTCTACGCATGAACATGCATGAGATTTTTGGACGCACTGCATTGGAATGCAGCGGTTGCGGAACGACAATTAGCCGTAGCCTTGCAGCGTTGAGCACGCCTCAAAATGGCCGACCGGGGACCAAAGAAGTCATCTCAATCGACTGCCCGAATTGTAGCGCCAGCTTCGATGTCTTTTTTCGAGAGGGTGACGGCATCGTTTGGAGAGAGCAGCGATGGCAGCGCCCGTGCCCTGTGCAGGGTTGTGACGGCTGGCATTCGGAATGGCTCCGCGAAATGAAAGACGGAATTCGCACAACTTGTTCGGATTGCGGCACCGTTTGCGAACTGCGGCAAGCGTTTATCTTCCGCCCTTTAGTGAACGATGCAAAGGTGCAGGAATGAAGCGTATCATGCTTCCGAAAACGACCCCCAATTATGCATTGGATCAAGCAACGGGGGACATTCGCATTCGCCCTAGGGAAAGGTTGCTGGAGAGGCTTCCCGCGACCGCAAGCCGGAATGCCGCATTCGATTTGCTACATGAGAGGCTGGCCGTTGCGACGGAGTTTCTCCAACATCATGGCGACGGTGGCAGGTATGGCGTCCATCGGGCGATGTTTGATCTGATCGAATATCTCACCAGCCGGGGGATTCCGCACGCAACAATTCGACCGATCGAAGTTGTCATGGCGGCTATCGTGGATGCTGACAACGGAACAGCGAGTCCGATATTTGAACCCAGCCGACTCGCCAAGGGGGGCAAACCGCCTAAGCCTGTCTTGCAACTTGAGTTCGAAGGGAAGCTCGCAATCGTCATCGAATGTTGCGTGCGACATTGCCGCAAAGAGGGGATGCGCCCGTTCGTCGAACCCGCAGCGCGGATGGCGGCGAAACTAATCAACGCATCGGATTGGCCGATCAAAGTCACATCTCGGGAACTGATCGAGCTGCGGGAGCGTGTGCAGCAAACGAAGGTCAATTCGCCCACTCGACAGGAAGTCGATATTGCGATGTCCAGTAGGATCGCGCAGGAAAACCCACTCAGATGGGCCAAAGAAATGCTTTCGCACGAATGGGTTAATCCTCCCCCCCGAAAATTTCCGACTAACCCCGTCTGTTAGCTGGAACGAATCAGCGGTTCACCCTGTCCCGCAACGTCCGGGCAATCCCGCCCGTGCGTGGCGTTGCAGGACAGGAACAATGGCAAATCCCATTGCAGTAACTATCCCCGACGCGGTGAAGCTGTCGGGTATGTCGCGGACCTCAATTTATGAGGCTTTGAAGCGGCGGGACATTACCGCCCGGAAGGCCGGGCGGCGCACGCTAATCTCGTTTGCCGATCTCGAAGCCTATCTGGCCAGCCTCCCGACCTATCAGGCGGGAGCATGAGCGTTGGCAGCACATATGCAAAACCCCGGCGGGCAGGCCGGGGCTTCGCGCAATCAACTTGGCGGCTGGTTGCATTCCCCCTCTACCGCATCGGACTGGCGGGCGCAAATGCTTGCGGCCCGTTTCTGCCTGTCGCCTTGGATGGCGCGGGATATGGGGCAGCTCTGCTTTGGGGAGGGCCGTTGCAATGACTGAGCGGCCTTTTCTCGATCACCGGGCAGCGGCGCTTGCTCTGCTCAACGGCACCAGCCGCCTGAGCCGGAAGGCCGGGCAATTCCTTGGCCAGCTTGCCGTCGATACCGCGCCTATGAGCGAAGCGCAGGCAGACTGGCTGGCGAAGTTGCTGGACCGCGCGGGATTGCCGCCGATAGCAGAGGGAGACGCGTAATGGGCACCTATCCCGATGCACCGGGGTGCCGGAACGTGGAAACCTCGATTGCCGCTGCCGACGCCATCGCGCCCAAGCTGGGGCGGCTCCAGCGCATGGCAGAGGGCGCAATCCGCGATGCTGGCGCGCATGGCCTTACTGTCGATGAACTGGCGGCACAGCTCGATATGGATCGCTGGTCGATCCAGCCGCGCACAAGCGAATTGAGGCGCAAGGGGCTTATCCGTGACAGCGGGCAGCGCAGGCCGAATGGCACCGGCAAGCTGGCCATTGTCTGGATTGCCGCATGAAGGCCGCGCCCTTTCCTGAGCAGCTAGCGGGCGCGCGAGGGGGCGCTTTGAAACTCCACCGGGATCGTGGTTTCGGTGGAGTATCAATTGCACCGCTCCGGCCGCAATCGCTCGCGAATCCGCCCGTTGGCCGAACTGGCACGGCGCTTGCCAGTAAATACCTTACCTCTGGTGAGGCAGCCCTTTCCGCTTCAGGCACTGGCAGGGGCGGCGCGCGCAACCGTGCCGACCGGCAAAGCCATGCACTGACAGCGGCTCAAATTGGCAATCTGAGGGCCGCTGAGCGCCATGCCGAAAAAATCAGGCTGCCTTTCACCCGCATGATCTCGATTCACTGGCAGGCCGCTGGAGTGCCCTTGGCGGGCATGGCGAAGGCGACCTATCGCTTTACCGACCTGCTGACAAAGGCGCTGGCCCGGCATGGCAGCCGCACGACTTGGCTCTGGACGCATGAGAACGTTCCCGGCAACGGCCATGACAAAGGTGGGCACTGCCACTTGCTCGCCCATGTGCCTGCCGGTCTGGTGCCCGTGGTTTCGTCGCTGCAACGGGGCTGGCTTCGCCGCATCACCGGGCAGCCTTACCGGGCGCGCGTGATCCACAGCAAACCGATTGGCGGGCGGCTGGGGCTGGAGGCTGGCAATCCCGATCTCCACGCCGTCAATCTGGAAGCGGCGCTTGCCTACGTCCTGAAAGCGGCAAGCCCTGAGGCGGCGTCACAATTCGGCCTGGAGCGGCTGGAGCCGGGCGGGCGCGTGATCGGCAAGCGTTGCGGCACCTCTCAAAACATCGGCGCAAAGGCGCGCAAGGCAAAGGACTGACGATGGAGCGTAAAAGCAAACGCGCTGGTGGCATGAAACCAGACAATGCGCTTAGAATTGAACAATCTCCGGACGAAACCGGCGCGCAGGCGATGGCCCGCAAGCTGATGCAACCTGCGCTCAAAAATGCGGCGGCGGCATCGACATTCACAGACAAGATGATTGGCAGTCAAATCGAGCTGCCGGGCCTACACGATTATGTGCGACACTTTCAGGATGTCTCTGAAATGGCCGCAGAGGGCGATTTGAGAATGGTCAGCCGAATGCTGGCTGCGCAAGCCGTGACGCTCGATAGCATGTTTGCAGAACTCGCCCGGCGATCTGCGATGAACATGGGCGACTACATCAATGCATCGGAGCGATACGGGCGGCTTGCACTGAAAGCGCAAGCCAATTGCCGGGCAACAATGGAGGCATTGGCCAAACTGCACCAGCCGCGCGAACAAACAGTGCGGCATGTGCATGTGAATGAGGGCGGGCAGGCCGTCATTGCCGATCAATTCCACCACCATGCCGGGGGCCATCAAAATGCAGAAACCGCCGAACAACCCCATGCAACCGGAACCGGCGCGGTTGGCAGCGGCCCCGCGATGCTTGGCCATGACGCGCAAGGGAACGGCTTGCCAATCCCCAGCCGTGAAAGGGCGGAAGCGGTGCCGTATGCACGGCGGGAGGAATCCCGGCGCGCCTAAGGGCAATCAGAATGCCCGCAAGCATGGAGGCTATTCGGCCAAAACACTCGAAGCGATGCGGTTTGTGAAGGCCATTGCGCGTCTAGTGCGGGACGCGCCCTAGCTGGCTTTGTCTTTCTGCTTTGAGGGCTTAAAGTCTTGCCCTGTTGGAATGCCCGCGAAGCCGCGAATTATCCATCCCATTGCGAAAGTGAAAGCCCAAAGGAAGCCACAGATTCCGACCACCCAAGGCAGCGCCTCATTGAACGCCTGTTTCCGATCATTCCAACGGACTGTGGACATAGAATCTCGCAATCGGGTTGCCAATTCGGGCGTGATGCGAAGTTTTGAAATGCTGTCCGAAACGTACGACTGCACTCTTTGGTCATATTTCGGCGCGCCGTAAAACCACGGTGATTGAATTATCAGCTTTGGCGGCTCCCCGTTTGCCATGCGCTTTTCGTTATCCCGCTTGTCCTGCGCTTGCCTTTCCAATTCCTCGGGCGGTGTAGGCGCCACCGCATAGGGGATGCTGCCATTCGGCAACGGAAGAAAGCAAAGTCGAAGGCCAGGATCGCTTCCACCCCAATCATAATCCCAGAGGTAGCGGATGTAGGCATTTTCCGGACAAGAATCCGGCGAAATAAACCAAGGCAAGGTTGGCCCGCGACTGGATAAAACTGGGTCAGGGTCATTCCGCCACAACACAGTTGCCGCACCGACCGCGACGACTATGCCCATGCATAGCTTGCTGATCCGCCTGCCACCTTCAAACCAATTTATTGCCATTTCCGCCCCCTTGTCCGCGAACATGGATAGCGTTCACCAAATTCGACTGCGAGCATTATTCAGGAGTGTGAATTGGAAATGATCGGCTGCAAACCCGCCGGTCGCCGCGCTTTTAATCAAATCCCAATGGCTAATCATGTTTGATTAAGAAGCTGCACCTCCCGAAACCCGCAAAATTCCGCCATTTCCAACTGTGATTTATCGCGTAGGGTGTGCGCGAAGTTGTTCCCCATTTGGACCGTTGCGATCGACCACTTCCCCGCCCGATTCCTGATGACAAAGGTGTTGGTTTCACGCGGATTTCCTAGCCCATTCGGCGCTTGATGGATACCAATTTCACTAGATATTAAGGCTTCCGCTAAGCGCATTTTGTAGCACATAGCCAGCTGGTCCCGGTGATTTCGCGGTCCGTTGACGCTTCGCCTGCCATTGACTTCTGAGGGTTCAATTGCGGCGAAGAAATCGAGTGTCCAAGCCCTGATTGGCAATCGAAGTTTGGGAAATTGTATCCCTGCCAGAGAACCAAATCCGCTATTCGGTTCGGGACCGATCCGACAGTCTGGAGCCACGCAAAATGACGAACAAACCTTTATTGGGTGCTCTCTTGATGGTTAGCGCGCTGGCTCTTTCCGCGTGCAATTCGCAGCAACCATCCGGTGGTTCCAACGCCAATCCGCAAGGCACCGTTCAGACCGAAACGGCCACGTCGCGGGACGCCGCGCTACTCTCCGCTGCGGAACCATTCGAGGCACTGACCGAGCAGGCCGCGACGGCAAGTGCTGCCAAGCTTGGCACTCTGATCACCGATGCGAAGTCGGCAGCTGCTGGCGTCGGACCTTCGCTGGATGCGTCGCACAGTTCCAGCTTGAAGGACACGCTGTCTGCCATTGATCTGGCGAATGGCAAGGATGACCGTACCGCCATCGCGCTGGCCGCAGTGGAAGGATACCGGACGTTGATCGAGAGCACGAGCGGAACCGGCGCGGTTCCTGCTGCTGTCAGCCTGCTCGACTATGCCGGTTTTCGCTATCAGGCCGACCTTGCCGCCAGGCCGGTGCGCTGGGATGACGCGTTGCAGGCGCTGGACTTTGCGGATCGCCAGTGGGCCGGTCTGAATACGCAGATTAGGGACACGAAGCTGCGCGATGATTTCACCGGGGCGCTGACCGCCATGCGCAGCGCAGCCGTCGCGAAGGATGCTGCCGGCGCACGCAAGGCCGCAACCAGCGAACTCGACCTGGTCGACCGGCTCGAACAATTCTTCTCGGCGAAGCCCTGAAGGTCGCCAGGGTCCGGGGTGCGGTTTCCCAAAGGTTTGGGAAGCTGTATCCCGGATGCGGTGCCATCCCCATGCGGTGACCGTGACTTTTTGACTGAACAGGTTCCTGAATTTGCGCATTCTGCTTGCCGAAGATAATCACGAAACTGCCCAGTTGGTCGAGCGTGGTCTCGCCGAGATGGGACATGCTGTGACGACGGCAAGCGATGGGGGCGCGGCACTCCAATTAGGGCAGAATGAGCCGTTCGATCTCATCATCCTTGATCGCATGATGCCCGGCATCGACGGCCTCACCGTGCTGCGCCAGTTGCGCGCATCCGGAGTGAACCAGCCTGCGATCCTGCTGACTGCGCTCGGGCAGATCGAGGACCGGGTTCAAGGCCTGGATGCGGGGGCCGACGACTATCTCACGAAGCCCTTCGCGATGAGCGAACTGATCGCGCGCATGAACGCGCTGCTCCGTCGCAGCACGCCCGATCACGCGAACACACGCCTTGTTGTGGGACCAGTGGAAATGGACCTGCTTTCCCGCGAAGTCACACGCGAAGGCTTGCCGGTCATGTTGCAGCCGAAGGAATTCAGGCTGCTCGAAGAACTGATGCGGGGCGCAGGCGAATTTATTACCCGCACCATGTTGCTTGAGCGGGTGTGGAATTTCCATTTCGACCCGCAGACCAAGATCGTCGAGACGCATATGAGTCGCCTGCGCACAAAGCTCAACGAGGGGGGACTTGATGAACTGATCGAGACTAGGCGCGGCGTTGGCTATCGGATGCGTGGTCCATGAGAGCACTGCCACGATCAGCCGCATGGCGTATTGCGATCGTGACGGGGGTCGCCTTTGCGTTTGCGACCTTCGCGATCGGCTTCGCAGTCCATCGTGCCGTCCATTCCGCTTTCCAGAATCAGCTGGAAAGCAACATCCGACAGACGACGGCCAGCCTGCTCGCCGAATATCGCGACGACGGTATGGCAGGGCTGACCGCAGCGATCGAGGAGCGTGAGCGTAGCCCCGCCAACAAGCTTGGCTTTGCGATCTTCTCGGGAGACGGAAGGCGCGTGGCCGGAGCATTGGATACGCCCATGCCTGATACCGGATGGAGACGCATTGTATTCGCCGACCCCGAAGAAGGCCCTGATCCCGCTCGCGCCTTTAGCACCGATCTGGCCAACGGCATGCGTCTCACAGTGGCAGCGGACATGGAACCAGTAGAAGCGATGGACGAAACGATCATTCAGGTCTTTCTTCTGGGGTCGCTGGGTGTCTTGGTCATGGGCGCCATTCTGGCCCTGGGGCTTGCCCGCTATCTGAAGCTGCGGCTCGACCGCATCGCCGTTGGATCGAGGGCATTTGCCTTGGGCGACCATTCGGGGCGCGCGCAAGTCGGCCCGCACGGGGACGAGTTCGACGAACTGGCCGCGTCGATAAATGCGATGCTCGACAGGATCACGGCGCTGCTGGACAATCTGCGACAAGTAACCTCGGACCTCGCGCACGACATGCGCACCCCGCTCACTCAACTGCGTGGGCAGATGGAGGCATTGCTCGGCTCGCCTGATGAAGAACGCGACGATCGAGTGGAACGAGCAATCGAGCAATGCGATGATACACTACGGCTGTTCGGCGCGATCCTGCGCATTTCGGAACTCGAATCCGGCGAGCTGCGAAAGCATTTCAAACCTGTCGATCTGGCGGTGCTCGCTGGCGAAGTGGTCGAGGCTCATGAGGCGCTGGCCGAGGAGGAAGGGCACCGGATCGCACTCACGACATCCGACCTTCCCGCAACCGTGGATGGCGACCGCGACTTGCTCGCCCAGGCTCTGGTCAATCTGGTGGAAAATTCGCTCCACCACACGCCGGTCGGCACTCGAATCGAAGTCGGGACAGGGGGAGCCGAGACAGCTCCCTTCCTATTCGTGCGCGACAACGGCCCGAGCATTTCACTGGCAGACATGGAGCGGGCGACCGCGCGTTTCGTCCGGCTCGATGCGGCGCGCACGACACCCGGGCATGGCCTCGGTCTTAGCCTGGTGAAAGCCATTGCCGAGGCGCATGGCGCGCGGATGGAATTGCGCGATGCCGGGCCGGGACTTGAAGCGCGGATCATTTTCGGCCGGGAGGCAGCATGAGAAAGGCATCGATCCTGGGCGCACTGTTGCTGGCCGGTTGCGCCAGCTACACACCCCAACCACTGGAACTGGAATCGTCAAGCAGCGCGCTGGCACCGCCAGTTGCGCAGATCCTCGAACAGAGCTCCAGCAAGGTCGAGCGCCCATGGCTGGCGTCGGTCGATGTCGACCTGGCGGCTCCGCTGTCGCTCGATGCCATTTCTGCACTTGCGGTGGTCAACAATCCCGATCTGGTCGCCCAAAGGGCGCGGGCGGGCGTTTCCGGCGCGCAGGTCTTTGCCGCCGGTCTGTTGCCCGATCCGACATTTTCAATTGGCACGAACAAGGTGTTGAGCGGCCCGGATACGATGCTCGATATATCCGGAGCACTCGGTTTCGACATCAATTCGCTGCGCACGCGTGCTGTACGGCGCGAACTGGCCGTGGCGCAGGACAGGCAGGTCCGGCTCGATCTGGCCTGGGCGGAATGGCTGACAGCGGAACAGGCGAAGATTCAGGCGGTCCGGATCATACGGCTCGAACGGATTGTCGAACTGGCGCGAGCCTCTCGCAATTCGGCGCAGTCACTGGCGGCCCGCATCAGCGGCGCCGCTGCGCGCGGGGACATTGCCGGGGACAGGCTGCAAGCCGCCAATCTTGCTGCGGCATCTGCCAACGAGACCCTGAGAATTGCGGAAAACGATTTGACGGTGGCGCGCGGCGACCTGCGCCGATTACTGGGCCTGCCTCCTGATTACCCGCTGGCGCTTGCCGATCCGCCTGCGTTCGCCCCGCCGCCTTTGGCCGATACGCTGTTTTCACTGGCCAGAGTCAATCGCACCGATCTTGCGGCCTTGCGCGCGGGCTACGACGCACAGGAAGCCGCCGTGCATCAGGCGGTGCTAGAACAATTTCCCAATCTGGGGCTGACACTGAGCAGCCAGCGGGATTCCGCCGGAAACCTGCTCGCCGGGCCTGCCGTGGACTTCACCTTGCCGCTATGGAACCGCAATCGCGGTGCGATCGCGGTCGAACGGGCTACGCGCGATGCGTTGCGGACTGAATATGATGCGCGGCTGTTCCAGACCCGCGCGGATATTGCCGCAGCCATTGCTGGTATTGCCACATCCCGGCAGCGCCGCGCCGAGGCTTTGGCGGATATTCCACGGCTTGAGCAATTCGCCAGTGCTTCGCGGCGGGCCGCAACGCGCGGCGATTTGTCATTGGAAACGGCGGAAAGCGCCGAACAGGCGCTGCGCGACCGGCAGATGCAGTTGGCGCAAGCCGAACAGGACTACGCAGAACAAATGATCGCACTCGAATTGCTGGCGGGAACGCCAAGGGGGGCATGGCCGCAATGAAGTTTCGCCCGTTCGTGATGGCCGCCGCAGCGGCACTGGCAGCCTGTTCGGCGTCGTCGGACAATGCGCCTACCGCTGATCCGACTGCTCTGGTGAAGTTGGCAAAGGCACAGGCCGGTTCGGTCGCCTCGACTCAGGCCGTCTATGGTGCGATCGAACTGAATGCCGACACCCAATTCACCCTGTCGGTACCAGTCGAGGCAGTGGTGAGTCGTATTGTTGCCCCGGTCGGCTCGCCGGTCAGGCGCGGCCAAGTGGTGGTAGAGCTGTCGCCCAGCCCAACGACACGCGCAGATTTGGCGCGCATCTCGGCGGAAGCCCTTAGCGCGCAGCAGGCCTACGAGCGTGCACAGCGGCTCCGCACCGATGGATTGGTGAGCAATGCCGAAGTCGAAAGCGCGCGCGCCGCAGTGCACTCCGCGCGGGCCAGCCGGGCAGCTCTGGCAACACAGACAAGCGGGCTGGCGCTGCGCGCACCGGGTTCAGGTTTTGTCCAGTCGATTGCCAGCAATCCAGGCGATCTGGTGACCGGGGGAAGCACCATCGCCACGATCAGCCGCAGCGGCGACTTGCGCGCCCGCTTCGGGATAGACCCGGCTTTGCTGCCCCGCCTCGCACGCGAAGCCGGTGTGCAGCTGGCTGCGTCAGGAGGTCAGCCTGCGAGCGTCCTGCCGATCCGCGCAGTCGATCCCTCGGTCGATCCGCTGACGCGCCTTGCCTCGATCTATGTCACTGTTCCTGCTGGAATGACTGGCGGAGCCGGGCAACCGCTTAAGGGCGAAGTGACGCTAGAGCAAGCCGGCAGTGCGGTGACTGTGCCCTATGCCGCCCTACTCGACGATGGCGGGCAACCCTACGTCTTCGTGGTCACCAAAGGCGTTGCCACGCGCAAGGATGTGACTGTCGGTGCAACCGATGGCTCCACCGTGGCAATCACCAAGGGCGTTGCAGCCGGCGATGACGTAGTAATCGAGGGCGGGACTGCGCTCGAAGACGGTATGAAGGTGCGCACCAGGTGAGGCGCTCACTCGCCAGTCACGCCCGCACGATCTGGCTTGCCGTTCTGCTGCTGACGCTTGGCGGGGTGCTGTCCGGGCTGCGCCTGCCGGTCAGCCTGTTCCCGCAGATCGATTATCCCCGCGTGGTCGTATCGATCGACGCGGGGGACCGCGATGTTGCGCAGATGGAAGCCCAGATCACCCGCCCGGCGGAGATCGCGCTGCGCACCATTCCCGGCGTCACCCGACTGCGAAGCACCACCTCTCGCGGTTCGGCGGAGATCTCGCTCAATTTCAACTGGGGGCACGACATGGTCGCCGCCCAGTTGGCAACGCAGGGCGCGCTCGCTGCAATCCAGGGGAACCTGCCGCAAGGCACGGCCTTCGACGTGCGGCGCATGGATCCCACGATATTCCCGGTTTACGGCGTCGCGCTGACCTCGAAGACTCTCGACCAGGAAGCCCTGAGGCAAATCGCGGAACTGCAATTGCGCCCGGCGTTGACGTCGATTGACGGCGTGGCGGCAGTCGACATTCTTGGCGGCAGTCCGCGTGAATTCGAGGTCTTGCTGGACCCGGCGCGGATGGCCGCGCGAGGCATTTCCCCCACCGATGTTTCCGACGCCCTTGCCAAGGCCAATGTGGTGACCGGCGCGGGCAAGATTTCCGACCGGCACCGGCTCTATCTCGTGCTGGTCCGGAACCGGCTTGCGACACCCGCGGACATTACCGGTTTGGCCGTCAAATCCAATGCATCCGGGGCGAGCGTAGCGACATTAGGCAGCATTGCCGAGGTCCGTCCGTCCGCCGCGCCCAATTACACGCTGGTCAATTCCAATGGCCAGAAAGCGGTTCTGGTCAACATCCGCCAGGCTATGAACGCGAATTCGGTGCAGGTCGTCAGCGATGTCGAGTCACAGCTTGACACCCTGCAATTGCCTCCCAGCGTCCACCGGGCTGCCTATTACGACCAGTCGGAACTGGTCAAAGGCGCAGCAAATGCCGTGCGCGATGCCATTCTGATCGGCGCGCTCCTGGCCGGGCTCATACTGTTCCTGTTCCTGCGTTCCGCGCGGCTGATGGCGATCACCGCAATGACACTGCCCGCCGTTCTGGCCGCAACCTGCCTGATCCTGTTCGCGCTGGGCATGCATTTTGACATGATGACACTCGGCGGAATGGCCGCAGCGGTCGGCCTGATCGTCGATGATGCTGTCGTGATGCTCGAACATGTGATGCGCCGGATGCAGGAAGGCGATGGCAAGGCGGATGCGCCGTCGATGCTCGCCTCCGCCGCCGAGATGGGCAAGCCACTTTTCGGATCGACCGGGGCAACCATCGTGGTCTTCGTGCCGCTGGCCTTTATCAGCGGCGTTACCGGCGGCTTTTTCAAGGCACTCGCGATCACCATGGTTGCCGCATTGGTCATCTCACTGCTGTTCGCGCGTTTCGTGATCCCCCTGCTCGCTGCCCACTGGTTGCGCGAGAAGGACGCCGAAGCCGCAGAGAAAGCAGGCGGTTTCATGGGACGGCTCAATCGCGGTTACGAAAGGGCCGCCGCACGAGCCTTTGTTCGACCCGGCCTGTTCGCGCTGGTGGTCGGCGTGGCGCTGTCGCTGGCAGGCTCTCTGGCATGGAACCATGTTCCCTCCGGTTTCATGCCCAAGATGGACGAAGGCGGCTTTGTGCTCGACTACAAAGCGCAACCCGGCGCAGCGCTCGAGGATACCGACCGGCTGCTGGCGCAGGTGGAACATATCATCACGTCTACTCCCGAAGTGGCCAGCTATTCCCGCAGGACCGGCCTGCAACTGGGCGGCGGGCTGACCGAGGCTGACGAAGGCGACTATTTTATTCGCCTCAAGGGTGGTTCGCGACGTCCGATTGACACGATTATCACTGAAATTCGGACGCGGGTTGAACGCGAGGTGCCCGGCCTTTCGGTCGAGACAGTCCAGCTTATGGAAGACTTGATCGGCGATCTGACCGCCGTTCCGCAACCGATCGAGGTCAAGCTGTTCGGCAATGATCCAGCAACCCTTGCAAAGGCGGCGGGAACGGTCGGCAAGGCGCTGGGACAGGTGAATGGAGTGGTCGAGGTGGTCGACGGACTGCGCGTGGCGGGCGATGCCATTTCGATCCATGTCGATCCGGGGCTGGCGGCGCAGCAGGGGCTCGATCCCGATGCCGTTTCGAAACAGGTCGAGGCGCTGGTCGGGGGATCGACGGCGACGCAAGTGCGCGTAGGCGAGCAACTGATCGATGTCCGCGTGCGCGGGCCGCAGGATTTGCGCGCGCGGGCCAGCCAGATTTCCGCCATGCCGATGATCGCGCCCGACGGGCATATGGTCCGCCTGGGCCAGATCGCCGAAGTGACGGTGGAAGCAGGACAGAAGCAGCTCACGCGCGAAGACCTCTCCCCCTTCATCGATGTGACGGCCCGTCTCGAAGGTCGTGACCTGGGTTCGGCGATGAAGGAGATCAAGCAGACCGTGTCGGGCCTCAGCATTCCGCCGTCGATACGGGTGGAATATGGCGGACTATACGCCGAACAGCAGAAGAGTTTCGCCGACCTGGCCATGGTCTTCGCCGCCGCGCTCCTGCTGGCGGCGCTTCTTCTGACCCTGCTGTTCGAAAACATCGTCTGGACCATCTCGGCGGTCAGCACGGTTCTGCTTTCCGCCGGGGCGGTGCTGTGCGGGCTTTGGCTGACCGGTATCGAACTCGATATTTCCGCGTTGATGGGGCTGACCATGGTGATCGGCATGGTCACCGAATTGATTATTTTCTTCTTCGCCGAGATAGATCGGGATCAGCCGGTGACGATCGGCGCATTGCAGGAAGCTGCCGGAAACCGCCTGCGCCCGATCCTGATGAGCGCGCTGATCGCGATCCTTACGCTTTCGCCACTGGCTCTGGGCATCAGTCGCGGAGCAGGACTGCAGCAACCGCTGGCAACCGCAATCATTTTCGGTCTGGTCGCCGCCGTGCCGCTTGTCTTGCTGTTTCTGCCCGCGATGGTTGATGGACTTGGAAATTTGCGGCGGCTTAGCCAGTCAAGCGTCCACCAGTGAATCTCAAGCTACCGCATCTAATCCACTGCGCTGAATGATCGACAGCAGCCGCAGCGCCGGACCTCCCGGCTTCTTTGCTCCTCGTTCCCAGTCTGACACAAGGTTTTTCGACACATTGAGGTAACGTGCAAAGACCGGCTGCGACACATGCTCCGCCTCGCGGATAGCCTTTATCTCGTCGGGCGACAGTGCGGGCGCAGGCGCAAGGCAAGTCTCGTCGAACTCGCGCATGGTGCGCTTGTCGATGCTGCCCGCGTCGTGAAGGCCCTCCATCATCTCGTGGACGGCTGCCATCGCCTCGCTCTTGTAGGTCTTTGCCTTAGCGTTGCTCATCGTCTTTCACCTCGACCAATCGGCCTGCTTCAACTTCGGTTTCGATCTGGTTCTCGCCCAGCTCCAGCATGATGCTGGCCGCGTTGCGATAGACCTTCAGTTCTGCCGCACTCAGGTTTGCCTTGTCGCTCTTGGCGAAGGCGAACACGAATATGGCCCGCTCGCCCGAGCGGAAGATCAGGATCGAGCGATAGCCGCCCGATTTGCCTCCGCCCTGGCGCGCGATGCGTTGCTTGATGAGGCCGCTGCCAAGATCGGCATCGATCAGGCCGGATTCGGCCCGATGCACGGCATCAGCAAGCGTGGCATCGCTGATCTTTTCCTTTGCCGGATACTCAAGCGAACCAGCGGTTGGCGTAGATGCGGATGCGCGGGTTCTCATTCATGCAGCAACGGTCCGCTATCATACTTAGTGTTACGGCTCAATGAATATGAGCCGCTCATGTTTTGCTCGATCAGGTCGCCGATCCGCTGCGCTGCCTCGATGACATGCCCATCGTCAAGATGGGCATATCGGGTCGTGGTCCGAACATCGGCATGGCCCAGCAGCTTGCCGATCATCGGCAGAGTTTCTGAATGGGCGGCGGCATGGCTGGCAAAGCTGTGCCGCAAATCATGGATGCGGACGCCGGTAAGTCCCGCCTCGTCACGCAGTTTGCTCCACAGGTTGCCGATATCGGTGATCTGGCGCTGGGTGGCCGGGTTCCAGAACACATAGCGCTGCTTCTCACGGCGCGGCAGGGCGTGGAGGATCGTCGCTGCCGCCTCGGCCAACCAGACCGTGCGCGGGCCGGTCTTGCTGTCGGTCAGCAGCAAACGCCTCCCTCGCACTTCGCTCCATTTGAGGCAGGTGATCTCCGACTTGCGGCAGCCAGTCAGGATCAGCAGGCTGATCGCCGCGCAATGCAGCGGGAAGATTCTGCGGTGTCGGTCGAGCACTTCGCCGATGCGCCTGAACTCCTGATCGGATAGGAAGCGCTCGCACTTCCGCCCCTTATTCTTGCGGATGTAGAGGCAAGGGTTCGATCCTTCAGGCCGCACACCCCATTGCTCGGCCTTGTTGAACATGGCGCGCAGGATTTCGCCGCAACGATTGGCAGCACCGGGGCCGCCGGTGTTGGTGATCCGGTTGAACCACTCCTGCACATGGCGTTCCTCGATTTCGTCGAGGAACAGGCCTTCGAACGCGCGGTCGAGATATTTCCGTTTGTAGTAGCGGTGGGTGTAGAGCGTGGACGGCTTCCATTTGGGCGATACGCGCTCCCAGTAGGTTTTGAGGAAGTCCCGGTAGGATGGAACCTTGCGCAGCCGCTTACGCTCCTCCACCGGGTTGTCGCCGGTCTGGGCGCGAAGCAGGACGCGGCGCGCGACATCCATTGCCTGCGCGCGGCTCAGAACCTTGGCGTTGCCGATCGTCACGGTCCGGGTGCGCCCTTCCATGCGTGCCTGGACGATATAGACCTTGCGTCCGCTCGCATAATGCCGGGTGCCAAATCCAGGCAGTTCGCGCGTCCAGCACGTCTTGCGCAACTCGCCCAGGCCGCCGCACTTGCCGATCACATGGAGCCGGAGACTGCCAAGTTCCTCGGCGACGATCCCCCGCAGGGTCAGCGCGTTCATTGTCCGACTCCAATCAGGCGCGCGATGGAGCCGGATACGCGCTCCGCTGCATCGGCGACGATCTCGTCGGACAAGTGCGCATATCGGGTCGTCGTTTCCGCCAGTGCGTGGCCGAGCAGCTTGCCGATCACCATCAGCGAGATGTTGTCGCGGATTGCGACTGACGCGAAGCTGTGGCGCAGGTCATGTAGGCGCATGTCCGGCAGGGCCGCGCGATTACGGATTTTCGACCAGTGAATGCCAAGCGTGATCGGCTTGTCGGGATTGCGGACAGAGGGAAACAGCAGGCCGGTCGGCTTGCGGTCAGGCAAGGCAGCAATCACATCCACGGCCTGCCGGTTAAGATAAACAATCTTCGCGCCAGTCTTGCTGTCAGGCAACATAAGGCGTGGTTCCTGCACCCATTCCCAACGCAGTTGCTCGATCTCGCCGCAACGTGCGCCACTGTAGACCAGCAGACGGATCGCCGCGACATAGCGCGGCTGCTTGGCCTCATAGTCCCGCAATGCCGTGGCAAGGCGTGAATATTCGTATGGCGACAGAAACCGCTCCATCGGCTTGCGCTTGTAACGGGGCGTGCCCTTGCAGGGGTTTGAGCCGCGCGGACGCAGACCAAGGCGCTCGGCATAGCCCATCATCACAGAGAACACCGGCAAGGTGCGGTTGAATACTCCGGGGCGCTCGACGAAGCTGTCGCGCCAGAACAGGATGTCGCCCTTTGCCAGGTCGTCGATCCGCCGGTCGCCGAACGCGCTTAGGATTTCCTTGAAGATAGCGCTCTCGTTGCGCTTGCGGGTCGATGGTTTCCAGTGCCGCGAATAGTCAGCCCAGAAGCGTTCGGCGTAGTCGCGCAGCAAAGGTGCATCGCTCTTCTGCGCAGCTCGGGCCTTCTTGCGCGTCGGCAACCCATCCAGCGCCACCTCCGCCAGTTTTGCCCGCGCGAGGCGGCGGGCTGTGGCAGGCGAGATGTCGCGGGAGGTTCCCAGCGACACGCGCCGCAGCTTTCCGCGCTGGCGGAACAGGACAAACCATGTCCGCCTACCGCCGGGATTTACCCGCAGGCCAAAGCCCGGCAAGTCGACATCCCAATACTCACGGATGCGCTTGCCCGGTTTACGCCGAACGATGTTGCCGTTGAGCCGAACCCGGTTGGTCGGCTTTGCCTTTTCACCACTCCCACGCCCATCACCGGATGGGGCTTGAGCATGATTCGGGGCTCCATTCGCTGGTAGCAGATAGCCATTTGCTTGCATTGACTTGCTCCTCTTTGTAGAGGAACAACTTCGCGTAACCTATTGCTTAACAATCTCTTTCTGCCGCATGGCGGCGTAGGGTGTGCAGCCGTTCCCAGCTTTCACGTCTGGCACCGGCATGGCCGCCCGAATGGCATTGCGGACGGTTGCCCCACCCTGTTGAGAGTAGTTGAGGGGCGCGCCGATTGAGCGCATCCAGCCGCTCGCGCTCGCCTCAAGCGCCGGGCCTATCGGGGAACGGTTATGGGAACTTACGCAGGAGCTTGAAAGAATATCAATTAAATCAATGCGAGGTGGCGGACAGGGTGGGATTCGAACCCACGGTGAGCTTGCACCCACGGCGGTTTTCAAGACCGCTGCCTTAAACCACTCGGCCACCTGTCCTTGCGGCGCCGACATAGCGCGGCGGCGGCGCGCGGCAAGCGAAACCTTTGGCGCGCGCGGTGCGAACGGTCCGGCGCGCGAATGACTCGTCCTGTCCCGCCGGCGGCTGGCCAAGGGGGCTGTATCCGTGGCAGACACGCCCTATAGGGTGGGATATATGCACGCTAAACCATTCAGAATCGGACGCCTCCTCGCCCGGATCGGTGTCCTCCTATCCGCTTGGACCATGGCGGCTTCGGCACCGCTGCACGCGCAGGCGGCCGATCCCGGCTTCGATACCTATGTCCAGTCGCTATGGCCCAAGGCGCAGGCGCGCGGCGTTTCGCGCGCGACCTTCGACCGGGTTACGATCGGGCTTCGCTTCAATGCGCGCGTCGTGGCGCTTGATCGCGACAATCTGGGCGCGCCGCCGCGTCCCGATACGCCGATCCCGGCCTTTGCGCCTTACAAGGCGAAGCATGTCGATGCCGCGCGCATCAATGGCGGGCGCCGCGTCCACGACCGCCTGTTGCCGCTACTGTCGCGGATCGAGGAGCGGACGGGCGTCCCGACGAGCATCATGATCGCGATCTTCGGACATGAAACCGCTTATGGGGCGGTAACCGGCAATTTCGACCTGCCCGAAGCGCTGGCGACGCTTGCCTATGAGGGACGCCGCCGCAGCCTGTTCGAGCCTGAATTCATCGCGACGCTCGAAATGGTCGAAAAGGGCGTTCCGCGCGAGGTGCTGAAGGGCAGTTGGGCGGGCGCGTTCGGCTATCCCCAATTCCTCCCCTCGGTCTATCTCAAGGTTGCCGAGGACGGCGACGGCGACGGCGTTGCCCGCATCTGGTCGAGCGAGGCCGACGCGGTCGAGTCGATCGGTTCCTACCTCCGCCGGGCTGGCTGGCATGCGGGCGAACCGTGGGGCGTTGCCGTACGCGTTCCCGACGGCTTCGACCGTTCGGCAATGGGAACCCGGCTCGAGCCGACACGCTGCCCGCGCGTTTTCGCCCGCTACAGCCGCTGGCGGTCGATGGCTGAATGGCGCGCCGCCGGGTTCCAGCCAGTGAGCGGACGCTGGCCGGCGGACCATATTCAGGCGACCTTGCTCGAACCCGACGGCCCGGGAAAGACCGCCTATTTGCTGACCGGTAATTATCGTGCGATACTCGACTATAATTGTTCGAACTTTTACGCACTTTCTGTGGGGTTGCTGGCGGATGAAATCGATCGTTAGGGGCGGGGGCGCGGCCACGCTGGTCGCTGGAACGGCATTGGCGCTGGCGGCATGCGGCAGCTTTGACGGCAAGAGCAATACGGCGGTCGCCGCTGCGCCCGCGACGGCACCTGCCGACAATGGCGTATCGGACGTGCCGGTGAAACTCGGCGATCCCTATACCATCGCGGGCACGACCTACACGCCCGCGGATGTCGCCGATTATGACGATGTCGGCTATGCAAGCTGGTATGGCGAAGAAGCGGCGGGCAAGCCGACCGCCAATGGCGAGATATACAACCCCGACGGTATCAGCGCCGCGCACAAGACGCTGCCGCTGCCCAGCTATGTCGAGGTAACGGCGCTCGATACCGGGCGCACGGTATTGGTGCGCGTCAACGATCGCGGACCGATGAGCAACGACCGGCTGATCGACCTGTCTCGCGGCGCCGCCGCACAGCTCGGGCTGACCGATGCGGTGAGCGCGGTTCGCGTGCGCCGGACCAATCCGCCCGCCGCCGAGCGCGCACAGCTTCGCGCTGGCAGGCCGGTACCCGAGCGGCTGGCAACGCCCGAATCGCTGCTGTCGATCCTGCGGACCAAGATCAAGCAGGTGCCCGTGCCCAAAGCGGCTGCCGCCACGGTTCCCGATCAACCGGCGCCGCCGACGGCATCGGCTCAGGCCAAACCCGGCGACGACCGGATGGCGGTAACCAGCAGCAAAAAGCCCGAACCTTCCAAGCCGGCGCCGGCGGCCAAGCCGGCTACACCCGAAAAGAAAGCGGAACCGGCACCCAAAGCGGTTGCGGGAAGCTTCGTCGTTCAGGTCGGCGCGTTCAGCAGCGAAGCGCGGGCCAATGTCGCAGCGAAATCGGTCGGCGGCCATGTCGACAAAGCCGGCAAATTGTGGCGCGTCCGCATGGGGCCCTTTGCCAGTGACGGCGAAGCAAAAGCCGCACAGGACAAGGCGAAAGCCAAAGGTTTCCGCGACGCGACCGTCCTGCGCGACCGCTAAGCCGTGCAGCGTCGAAACGGAATCGCGCGCGCTATAGGCGCCGGACTGGCGGTCACGGCGCTTGCAAGCACCTTTCCGGCGGCTTCGGCAGGGAATGACAAGCCGAAGCCGGGCGCGGTGAGCAGGCCGCTCTACGTAACCGAAGCGCCGATCGTGATGTTGAAGGATCTCGATTCGGGCGCGATCCTTTTTTCCCGCGGCGCGGGCAAACGCTTCGCGCCGGCCTCGATGGCCAAGGTGATGACCGCCTATGTCGTGCTCGACCTGATCAAGCGCGGCGAATTGTCGCGCGACAAGGTCTTCACGGTCAGCGAAGCGACCTGGCGCAAATGGAACGGCAGCAACGGCGGGTCGACGATGTTCCTGCGCGCCGGCGAGAAGATTTCGGTCGATGAATTGCTCAAGGGCCTGATCACCGTGTCGGGTAACGACGCCGCCGCGGCGCTGGCGGTCGGGATCGATGGCAGCGAAGCCGATTTCGTCAGGCGAATGAATGCGATGGCGGCCAAAATCGGCATGACGTCGAGCAAGTTCGGCACCCCGAACGGCTGGCCCGATGGCGGCGTGACCAAGGTAAGCGCTGCCGATCTTATCACGCTGGCGGACCGGCTGATCCGCGACCATCCCGATGGTTATGCGCGCTATTTTTCGATCCCGCGCTTGCAGCATGGCGTGTCGCCAGAAGGCAAGCCGATCATCCAGCCGAACCGCAACCCCATTCTGGGGCGCTTTGCCGGGGCCGACGGCCTCAAGACCGGCCACACCGCTGAAGCGGGCTATTGCTTTCTCGGTTCGGCAAAGCGCGATGGCCGGCGCCTGATTATGGTGGTCGCGGGCATGAAGAGTGAAAAAGCGCGGCGCGACGAGGCCGAACGGCTGATGCGCTGGGGCTTCGACGCGTGGGAAGGCCGCGAACTGGTGCCCGCGGGCACCAAGGTCGGGGCGATCGAGGTGCAACGCGGCGCACGGCCGAGCGTGATGGCCGAAGCCGGTATTGCGGTCCGAATGACGGTTCCCAAGGGGTATGCCGGCGGCTATCGCGCCGCGATGCAGAGCCGCAGCCCGCAAAACGCCCCGATCGAACGCGGCACTCCGATTGCGCGTCTGATCGTGACCCCCGAAGGCCTGCCGCCGCAAACCACGCCATTGCTGGCGGCGAAGGACGTGGCGTCGGTCGATGGCGCCTGGACGCGGCTGCGCAGCGGTTTTTATCGGCTCGCCGGGCGATGAGGGGGCGTTTCATCACGCTCGAGGGCGGCGAAGGGGTTGGCAAATCGACGCAGATCCGCGCGCTGGCCGCGGCGCTTGCCGAACGCGGGGTCGACGTCGTCGCGACGCGCGAACCGGGCGGTAGCACTGGTGCCGAGGCGATCCGCGCGCTGTTGATGGAGGGAGACGACGATCGGTGGGACGCGCGTAGCGAAGCGCTGCTCTTCGCCGCTGCGCGCGCCGATCACGTCGCGCGCACGATCCGGCCCGCGCTCGAACGCGGCGCCTGGGTGCTATGCGATCGCTTTGTCGATTCAACCCGCGCCTATCAGGGGGCGGGAGGGGGGATCACCGACGCCGACATCATGATGCTGCACGGCTTCGGTTCGCTTGGCCTGTTGCCCGACCGGACCTTCCTCCTGACCGTTTCCGCGGCAGAGGCGCGCCGGCGACTGGCGGCGCGCGATGCCGCCGGTGCCGATCGCATGGGCAGCAAGCCCGCCGATTATCAGGCCCGGCTCGCCGCGCGCTTCGCCGAGATTGCGGCGGCGGAGCCCCAACGCTGGCGCCTTGTCGACGCCGATGCGCCGGCGACCGCGGTTACCGCCGCCCTGTTGTCGGAGCTTGCCGAATGGCTGCCATGATCGGCCATCACGACGCCGAGAAGGCCTTTCTGGAGCCCTGGACAAGTGGCCGCCTCCACCACGCCTGGCTGCTCGCTGGACCGCAAGGGATGGGGAAGGGCGCCTTTGCCGCACGGGTCGCCCGCTTTCTGGTCACGCACGACCGGGCGGGCGAGGGAGGGGCGCCGCTGTCGCTCGACGATCCCGGTGACGATCAGGCGGGGCGGTTGGTCGCGGCGGGCAATCACCCCGAGATCATCCATCTGACGCGGCAGGTGAAGGACAAGAGCAAGGATCTCGCGCGCAACATCACGATCGATCAGGTCCGCGGCATGATCCGCCGCCTTCATCTTTCGCTGTCGCTCGGTGCGTGGCGCGTCGTTGTCATCGATGCGGTCGACGATCTGGAAACCGACGGCGCCAATGCGCTGCTCAAGACGCTCGAAGAGCCGCCGGCGCAAACCTTGTTCCTGCTCGTCAGTCATTCGCCGGGACGCCTGTTGCCCACGATCCGGTCACGCTGCCGAATCCTGCGTTTTCAACCCGTTGAGCGTGACGTCATGACGGCGTGGCTGCACGACCTGCGCCCGATGCTCGACATGGCCGAGGTGCGCGCGATCGTCGCGGCGTCGGGCGGGGTTCCCGGCAAGTCGCTGGCGCTCATCGACAGCGACGTCGCGGTCATGGAAAAGAAACTGCTGGCGATCGCGACCGGCGGTGATCGCGACAACCGGCTACGCGAAGCGTTGGCGCGCGAAGTCGGCGGCACCAGCAACCGGGCGCGGCTCGAACTGGCGATCGACATCGTGCCGGGCCTGTTGGCACGGCTGGCGCGCGAACGCCCGCTGGGAGAGATCGCACCGGTGCTCGGTCAATGGGACCGCATTCAGCGGACGGTGCGCGATGCGGTGAGCGGGTCTTATGACGGGGCGATGGTGGGGTTCGAGATCGGCAACTGCCTCGCCGAACTCGCGCCGCGCGGCGGGCAGGCGGCACGCTGACGCTTTCCCTTGGCCGCGCCAGCGGCTAAGGCGCGCGCATGTCCGAACCATTTTATATCACCACCGCCATCAGCTATCCCAACGGCCGCCCGCATATCGGTCACGCCTACGAGGCCATCGCGACCGACGTGATGGCGCGCTTCCAGCGGATGCGCGGCCGCGACGTGCGCCTGATCACCGGTACCGACGAACATGGGCTGAAGATGTATCAGACCGCGCGCGACCAGGGTCGCGCAACGATCGATCTTGCCGATGAAATGTCTGGATATTTCCGTGAGATGTATGGCAAGCTGAATATCAGCTATGATAATTTTATGCGCACGTCGGACCCGGCGCACCATCGCGCATCGCAGGCGATCTGGCGGGCGATGGAAGCCAATGGTGACCTCTACCTCGACCGCTATGAAGGCTGGTATTCGGTTCGCGACGAAGCTTTCTATGATGAAAGCGAACTGACAGACGGGGAAGGGGGCGTTCGCCTGTCGCCGCAGGGGACGCCGGTCGAATGGACCGTCGAGGAAAGCTGGTTCTTCCGCCTGTCGGCCTATCAGGACCGTTTGCTCGCGCTCTATAACGATAATCCCGACTTCATCCGCCCCGAAAGCCGCCGCAACGAGGTGCTGCGCTTCGTCGAGGGCGGATTAAAGGATCTGTCGGTATCGCGCACGAGTTTCGATTGGGGCGTCCCGGTGCCGGGCAGCCCCGGGCATGTGATGTATGTCTGGGTCGACGCGCTCACGACCTATTTGTCGGGCATTGGCTATCCCGACATGGACGGCGATTTCGCACGATTCTGGCCGGCGAACATTCATATGATCGGCAAGGATATCGTTCGTTTTCATACTGTTTACTGGCCGGCCTTCCTGATGAGTGCCGCTCTGCCGCTGCCGCGCCAGGTGTTCGGTCACGGCTTTCTACTCAACCGCGGCGAGAAGATGTCGAAATCGCTCGGCAATGTCGTCGATCCGATGACGCTCGCCGAACAGTTCGGCGTCGATGCGCTGCGCTATTATCTGCTCCGCGAAGTGAGCTTCGGACAGGACGGCAGCTATTCGGCCGAAGCGATCGTGCGCACCGCGAATGCCGACCTCGCCAACAGCTTCGGCAATCTGGCGCAGCGCAGCTTGTCGATGATTTTCAAGAATTTGGGCGGTGAGATTTCGAACGATTATTCTCCGAGCGAGGAAGATTTGGCTCTTAGAAGCACCGTTCGAGACGCCGCAGTAAATTTGCTTCCTCGCGAGTTTGAAGAGCTGTCATTTTCTGTCGGCATCGAGGAATGGCTTCGCGCAGTTTTTGCCTGCAACCAGTATGTTGATACGCAGGCCCCGTGGGCGCTTCGCAAGACAGATCCAGAACGGATGCGCGCTGTGCTGATGACTCTCTTTCGGGCTATTCGTACGCTGGCCATCGCGATCCGCCCGGTGGTGCCGTCCGCGGCCGACGCGCTGCTCGACCAGATGGGAATCGCCGACGATGCGCGCGACTTCGCCGCGCTTGCCGACACCGAATGGTTTGCGAAGCTTGCGGCCAGCGGCTTTGCGGTCGGCCAGCCGGTTCCCATCTTTCCGCGCCTTGAACTGCCCGAAGGGGAAGGGGAGGCCTGATGCTCGTCGATTCGCACTGCCACCTCAACTACAAGGGGCTTGCC
>VFQN01000497.1_pt1 | contig 72808 bp, 61 predicted proteins | sample 3512371 | NCBI WGS metagenome assembly VFQN01 (sample SAMN10412370, study PRJNA504923) | tailings metagenome | isolation source: Replicate 2 from Balatoc abandoned mine | place: Philippines: Itogon, Benguet | collected 2017-08-28 | reverse complement strand
CACCTCGCGCGGCGACCGGCTCCAGCCGGCCACCTGGAAGCCGAGCCGCACGAGCACCTCGCAGCTATCGCGGCCGAGCTCGCCGAGACCCATGACGCCGACCCGCACGGCGGACGCCGCACGCTGGTCGGGCGCATCCCAGACGCGCTTCTGCTGCGCCGCGTCGAGACGGCGCTGGTGCCGGTGGTACATCAGCACGTGCAGGACGACATATTCCGTCATCCGCTTGGTCAGATCGCTCACCGCAACCCGCACGAGCGGCAAGTCCGGCAATGTTGCATCAGCGATCAGCGCATCGACACCCGCGCCGAGATTGAAGATCACCTCGAGGTTGGGATAGTTGGCGAGCAGGCCGGGCTCCGGCTTCCAAACCGCGGCATACCGCACCTTCGCGGGGTCCGACCGGTCCGACGGCCAGAGCGCGACCGGCATCGAGGCAAGCCGCGCCGAAAAGCGCTCGTGCCAGCGCTCGGCCGACCAGTTTCCTCCCACGCTGTGCACTGCGATCAAGAGCGTCATGGGCGATCCAATTCCTCCACTCGTGCGCGATCGAGACACCGCACGCCTCCGACATGCTATAGATGCGCGGATCGCACAACCCTCATCAACCCGACTGCACCGCGGGACGGCCCCGCTGGAACGATGCCCCTCGAAATCATTCTGACCATCGCGGCGGTCCTTTTCCTGCTCGCAATCTCCGCCTTCTTCACCTGCTCCGAGACCGCCCTCACCACTGCCTCGCGGGCCCGCTTGCACACCCTGGCGAACGACGGCAACGCCCGCGCGTTGATCGTCAACCAGCTCATGGAGCGCCCCGAGCGCGTGATCGGCACGGCGCTCCTCGGCAACAATCTCGTCAACGTGCTGGCGGCGACGCTGGTGACGAGCCTGCTGATCCATCTGTTCGGCGAGATCGGCATCGTCTATGCCGCGATCCTGGTCACCGTGCTGGTCGTGATCTTCGGCGAGGTGCTGCCGAAGACCTACGCGATCGCCTACGCGGACCGCATGGCGCTCGCGGTCGGAATGCCGATGCGGTTCGCCGTCAAGCTGCTCGGACCGCTGACCGCCATGGTCGCGTTGATCGTGCGCACTCTGCTGCGGCTCACGCCGACACGCCTCGACGACGACGCCAACATCCTCGCGCACAAGGAGATCCGCGGCACCATCGAGATGCAGACACGCGAGGGCGCCGTCGAGCGGCACGACGCGGAAATGCTCGGCGGCGTCCTCGACCTCAGCGAGCTTCAGGTCCTCGACATCATGGTCCACCGCACCAAGATGGCGACGATCGACATCGCCGAGCCGCCGCGCCGGATCATCGATGCGGTGCTGTCGAGCCAGTACTCGCGTATGCCGGTCTGGCGCGACGAGCCCGACAACATCGTCGGCATCCTTCACAGCAAGGACCTGCTGGCGGCGTTACGCGCCGCCGACTGGGCGCCCGACCGCATCGATATCGCAAAGCTCATGAACGAGCCGTGGTTCGTGCCCGACACCACCGCGGTCAAGGAGCAGCTCGCCCAGTTCCTCAAGCGCAAGGCGCAGCTCGCCCTAGTGGTCGACGAGTACGGCGAGGTGCAGGGGCTCGTGACCCTCGAGGACATTCTCGAGGAGATCGTCGGCCAGATCGCCGACGAGCACGACGTCGAGGTCCAGATCCGGCCGCAGGCCGACGGCTCGGTCCTCGTCGATGGCACGCTGCCGATCCGCGACCTCAATCGCGCCACCGGCTGGATGCTGCCGGATGACACCGCCACCACGGTCGCGGGCCTCGTCATGCACGAGGCCCAGACGATCCCCGAGGCAGGCCAGGTCTTCACCTTCTATGGTTTCCGCTTCGAGATCGTCCGCAAAAGCCGCAACAAGGTGACGGCGGTGCGCGTGCGGCCCGGGCAGCCCGTCGCGGCCACGAAAACGTGAGCGGCCGACCCGCGGGCCGATCGCTACCCATTGGGCTTGTCCACAGGCGTTGCGCGTTTTCCGGGCAGCGACCGCCCCGGCCCCGCATTGGCCAAGCGGGCGGCAAATTGGTATGGTCCCGCCACCGCCGGCCCCTGCGCCGGTCTGACCGGGTCCACAGACCGCGCCGGATACCGGCGAGAGGAGGCCAACCGTGTCGACGAACCGCATCATCGATCTCTACAGCGACACCCAGACCCGCCCCGATGCGGGAATGCGCAAGGCGATGGCCGAGGCCGAGGTCGGCGACGAGCAGCGCGGCGAGGACCCGTCGACCAACATGCTTCAGGAGCGGGTCGCGGACCTGCTCGGCAAGGAGGCGGCCCTCTTCCTCCCCTCCGGCACGATGTGCAATCAGATTGCCATGCTGGTGCACTGCCGCCAGGGCGATGAGATCATCGGCGCCGAGGTGACCCATCTGTTCACGTCGGAAGCTGGCGGCGCCTCCGCGTTGGCAGGCGCGCAGACGTGGCCGATCCGCTGCGAGCGCGGCATCTTCACCGGCGCCGACGTCACCGAGGCGGTGCGCGCACCGGGACGGCACAACCCGATCTCCCGCGTCGTCATCATCGAGCAGACCGTCAACCGAGGTGGCGGCGCCATCTGGTCGGTCGATGAGATCGCCGACGTCGCTGCGGCCACGAAGAAGCACGGCCTCGTCCTGCACATGGATGGCGCCCGTCTCCTGAACGCCGCCGTCTCCTCCGGCGTCCCCGTCAAGGACATGACGGCACATGTCGATACCGCCTGGACCGATCTCTCCAAGGGGCTCGGCTGCCCGGTCGGCGGCGTGCTGGTCGGCTCTCGCGCATTCATCGACGAGGCGTGGCGCTGGAAGCATCGCCTCGGCGGCGCGCTGCGCCAGTCGGGCATCCTCGCGGCCGCCGGCCTCTACGCGCTCGACCACAACATCAAGAAGCTCGCCGAGGATCACGAGAATGCCGTCGCACTCGGCAAGGCGGTCGCTGCGATCCCCGGCCTCAAGCTGTACTCGCCGACGATCGAGAGCAACATGGTGTTCTTCGAGTCGACGCTGCCCGACATTTCCTCGCGCCAGATCTTCGAGCAGCTTCTCGCGCGCGGCGTGCGCATGGGCATGACCTACGGCAACATGATCCGCGCGGTTACGCACCTCGACGTCTCGCGCGACGATATCACCCGTGCCGGCGAGGTGCTGGCCTCAGTCGTCGAGGATCTGCAGGCCGGAATGCGCAAGGCCTCTTGAGTCCGCCACCACGTCAATAGAAGAAACCAGAGCCAGGAAACCCCGATGCCCTTCGAGCCCGCGAGCGACGTCCTTTCCAAATACACGGTTCTCGACCTGACCCGCGTGCGGTCGGGGCCGACGTGCGTGCGCCAGCTCGCCGACTGGGGCGCCAACGTGATCAAGATCGAGGATCCCGAGTCCGACAAGATCGGCCTCGGCGGCGCGCGGTCGGGATCCGACTTCCAGAACCTGCACCGCAACAAGCGCTCGATGACGCTGAACCTGAAGTCGAAGGAAGGCGTCGCGATCTTCATGGCGCTCGCCAAGAAGGCCGACATCATCGTCGAGAACTACCGCCCCGACGTGAAGAAGCGGATCGGCATCGACTACGAGGCGGTCTCGGCGATCCCTCCGCGGATCATCTACGGCTCGATCTCGGGCTTCGGCCAGGACGGCCCCCTCGCCAATCGGCCGGGCTTCGACCAGATCGCGCAGGGCATGGGCGGGCTCATGTCGATTACCGGCGAGCCGGGCAAGGGCCCGATGCGCGTCGGCATCCCGATCGCGGACCTCACCGCCGGCATCTTCTGCGCTCAGGGCATCCTGCTCGCCATCATCGAGCGCGAGCGCTCCGGCAAGGGCCAGTGGGTGCAATCGTCGTTGCTGCAGGCGCAGGTGTTCATGCTCGACTTCCAGGCCTCGCGCTGGCTGATGGACCAGGACATCGCGCCCCAGGCCGGCAACGACCATCCGACCTCGATCCCGACCGGCGTGTTCAAGACCGCCGACGGCCACATCAACATCGCCGTCGCCGGACAGAAGATGTGGGAGAAGTTCATCGCTTTGTTCGATGACCCCGCCTTCGACAGCCCCGACTACGCCGACGCCAAGTCGCGCTCGAAGAACAGGAAGGCGCTCAACGCCCTGATCGAGAGCCATACGGTCAAGAAGTCGGCGGCCGAGTGGATCGAGATCTTCAACGATGCCGGCGCGCCGGCCGGCGAGATCAACAACATCAAGCAGGTCTTCGACCTCGAGCAGGTCCGCCACCTCGGCCTCGCGCAGCCGATGGTGAGCCAGGAGCGCGGCGCGACAGAGGTGGTCGGCCAGCCGATCCTGATGTCGCGCTCCAAGGCGTCCGTCCGCAGGCCGCCGCCGACGCTCGGCCAGCAGACCGGCGAGATCCTCGCCGAGATCGGCTACGGCGACGCCGACATCAAGAAACTCGCCAAGGACGGCGTCATCTGACGCGCCGCCGCATCGCCACCAACAATCCACGGGAACGACGCTCATGAGCACTGCAGCCGCCACGACCGAAGCGCCGGTCGAGGAAAAGATGCTTGGTCTCCGCAAGGGGCCCATAGCGGAGATCGTCTTCAACAATCCCGCCCGCCACAACGCCGTGTCGCTCGAGATGTGGGAGCGCATGACGATGCTGCTCGGCGAGTACGCCGCCGATCCTGACGTGCGTGCGCTGGTCGTCTCGGGCGCCGGCGGCAAGGCGTTCGTGTCGGGCGCCGACATCTCGAAGTTCGAGAAGGATCGCTCCACGCCCGAAGGCGTCGCGCACTACAATTCGGTAAGCTCCAAGGCCTACGAGGCGCTCTACCACTTCCCCAAGCCGACCATCGCCAAGATCCAGGGCTACTGCATCGGCGGCGGCATGAACGTCGCGACATGCTGCGATATCCGCGTCGCGACCGCCGGCTCGAAGTTCGGCATTCCCGCGGCGCGCCTCGGCCTCGGCTACGGCTACGAGGGCGTGCGCCGCCTGTCCGAGATCATCGGCCTCGCCAAGGCGATGGAGCTCTACTTCACCGCCCGCCAGTTCACCGCACCCGAGGCCGAGGCGTTCGGCTTCGTCAATCAGATGGTGGCGGAGGACGGCCTCGACGCGGCCGTCGCGACGATGACCGGGCAGATCGGCGAGAACGCGCCGCTCACGATCGCCGCCATCAAGGCGGTCGCGCGTGAGCTTGGCCGCCCGTCGGCGGAGCGTGATCACGCCAAGCTCGACAGCATGGTCGCCGCGTGCTTCGCCTCGGAGGACTACATCGAGGGCCGCCGCGCGTTCATGGAGAAGCGCAAGCCGCAGTTCAAAGGCCGGTGACCGGCGTCATTTCGGACCCGCTCGACCGCGCTTCCCGCACCGTCTCGGGACGGGACCGCGCACGGCCTCGTCTATCCCCAGCTCTGGACGCGGCTTCTTGAGTTCGCCACACTATTGTTCGAAAACTCGCGAATTGCGGTATTCTGCCGCCAGACCAAAGCCTTGGGCATCCAGGACCGCGCGGGGAGATGCGTAACACCTTTGCCATCATGAACACCAAGGGCGGTGTCGGCAAATCGACGATCGTCCTGGCGGTGGCCGAGACGCTCTCGGTTTACCATGGCAAGAACGTCCTCGTGATCGATTCCGATGCGCAGGCCAGCGTCAGCACCATGATGATGGCGACCGAGAGCCTGCGCAAGCTGCAGAACGAGGGCCGCACGATCGTCGACTACCTGGTCGCCCAGGTCCTCAAGGGCACGCCCGTCGAATGGACCGAGTTCGTCGTCGGCGGCGTCTCCGACATCGATGACGCGCGTTCGGTCTATCTCATGCCGAGCGACATGCAGCTCACGCTGCTCGAGCGCGAGGTGTCCAAGGAAAGCCAGCACGCGCGTCTGCGGACCGCCATCGGTGGCCTGCTGAGCCGCGCCCGCATCGTCTTCGACATCGTCCTGATCGACTGCCCGCCGGGCCTCTCGATCCTCACCGAATGCTGGCTGCGCGAGGCGGACTTCCACATCTCGCCGACCAAGCCTGACTACGTCTCGGTTTGCGGACTGGACGTGTTCCGCCGCTTCCGCGAGCTGAACCCCGAGATGGGCTTTGCCGAAAACCTCGGCGTCGTCATCAACATGAAGGACCGCGGCTCGCCGCTCGACGAGGAATACCACCGCTGGCTCTCAAACGACTCGAAGAACCGCTGCTTCACCCACGCGCTGCCACGCGTCCATGCGATGCAGCAGGCGGGCCAGTTCCAGTCCGGTGATCGCTCCTATCTCGCCAAGTACCCCGGCGATGTCGGCGTCGCCGTTCGCGGCCTCGTCGACGAGATCATGTCCCGCGCAAGCGCCGCGTCGCAGCCGGTCGAAACCCGAGCGGCGGGGGAGTAGGTTTTGATTTCCGCGGACGCCGACGGCTCCGCCTACCGGCGCCGCGGCTGCAATTTACCCGGTCGCATCCACCAAGGCGCTCTTCGAGCGCTCCGAATTAGTGGCGATCGAAGATCGCGCGCTTGGAACGCCAACCGGCGAGGCAGCGGCCGACGCGCGTGTAGGCGAAGCCGTACGCGTCGGCGGAAAATAAGATCTAATTAGCCCTCGCTATACTAAACGCCACAGCTTCGCGCAGCGCCGAGCGGACCTCGCTGTCGGGGAAGATCGCGAGTGCGTCGGTGGCGATGGCGCCGTAGTGGCGGGCGCGCTCGAACGTCGCCTCGATCGCCTTGTGGCGGCGCATCAGCGCAATCGCCTCCTCGAGATCGCCGTCGCGGATGTCGCCCGCCGATAGCGTCCGCTGCCAGAAGGCGCGCTCCTCCTCGTTGCCGCGCCGGTAGCAGAGGATGACCGGCAGCGTGATCTTGCCCTCGCGGAAATCATCGCCGACCGATTTGCCGAGACGCGCGCTGTCGCCGGCATAGTCGAGCGCATCGTCGACGAGCTGGAACGCGACGCCGAGGTTGCGGCCGTACGACTTGAGCGCCGCCTGCTCGGTCGCCGGGCGGTTGGCGATCGCGGGGCCGACCTCGGCTGCCGCCGAGAACAGCGCCGCCGTCTTGGCGTTGATGATGGCGAGATACTCGTCCTCGGTCGTGCCCATGTTCTTGGCCGCCGAGAGCTGCATCACCTCGCCCTCGGCGATCACGGCTGCCGCATTGGACAGGATCCGCAGCGCCGCCAGCGAGCCGACGTCGACCATCATGCGGAACGCCTGGCCGAGCAGGAAGTCGCCGACCAGCACGCTGGCCTGGTTGCCCCACACGCGCCGCGCGGTGGACTTGCCGCGCCGCACATCGCTCTCGTCGACGACATCGTCGTGGAGCAGCGTCGCCGTGTGCATGAACTCGACGGCCGCCGCCAGCCGCACATGGCCCTCGCCGCCGTACCCGGAGAGCTTCGCCGCCGCGATCGTCAGCATCGGCCGCAGCCGCTTGCCGCCGGAATCGATGAGGTGATGCGCGAGCGTCGGAATGAGCTCGACGTCCGACACCGCCTTGTCGAGGATGATCCGGTTGACGCCCGCCATCTCCTCGCTGACGAGGTCGAGCAGCGGCTTCAGGCTCGCCGCCGGATCGCGTGCGCCGTCGATTGAGATCACCACGCCCAAGGTCAATTTCCTCGTTCTGCTTCTTTCGTATTGCCGGCCATAGTCCGAACAACGCCTCGCCCGGTCAAGCCGCATCGTCCGGTTAACGGCGCCGCGACCCAATGGCCAGCAGCCTGATTGTCGCGCCTTGACGGGCGACGGCGCGGCGGGCACGAAGAGATGAGAGACCTCGGCCCGCGGGGAGGCGGGCTTACTGCCAAAACAACAGGGTTGAAGCCATGGACGACCGCTACCTGCGCACGGGTGTATTTCTCGCGCCGTTCCATGCGCTTGGCGAAAACCCGACGCTGGCCCTCGATCGCGACCTTGAGCTGCTCGTTCATCTCGATCGGCTGAACTATCACGAGGCATGGGTCGGCGAGCATCACTCGGGCGGCTTCGAGATCATCTCCTGCCCCGAGATGTTCATCGCCGCCGCCGCCCGCGAGACCCGCCACATCCGCCTTGGCACCGGCGTCGTGTCGCTGCCGTATCACCACCCGTTCACGCTCGCGAGCCGCATGGCCCAGCTCGACCACATGACGCGTGGGCGCGCGATGTTCGGTGTCGGCCCCGGCTCGCTCATTTACGATGCCGACAAGATCGGGCTCAAGGCCGCCGACCAGCGCCGCCGCATGGACGAGGCACTCGACTGCATCGTGCCGCTGATGCGCGGCGAGATGGTCACGCGCAAGACCGACTGGTTCACGCTCAACGAGGCGAAGTTGCAGATCCCGCCCTACTCGCGCCCGCACATCGAGATGGCGGTTGCCTCCTCGCGTTCGCCGGTCGGCGCGGTGGCGTCGGGCAAGCACGGCATCGGCATGCTGGCGATCGGCGGCACGTCGGACGACGCGCTTGCCGCCCACGCCAACAACTGGGGCATCCACGAGAAGGCGGCGCGGGAAGCCGGCAAGACCGCCGACCGCTCGCGCTGGCGCATCGTCACGTTCGCGCACGTCGCGGAGACGCGCGAGAAGGCATGCGCCGACATGGCCTTCGGCCTCGCCGACTTCTGCAAGTACTTCACCGAGGTCGCGACGTTCCCGATCGTGCCACCGGGCATCGAGAACCCCGTCGACTACCTGAGCGACACGGGCCTCGCCTGTATCGGCACACCGGACGACTGCATCCATCACTTCGAGCGGTTGTGGAAAGGCTCCAACGGCGGCTTCGGCGCCGTGCTCCTGCTCGCCCACAACTGGGCCGACTGGGAGGCGACGAAGCGCAGCTACGAGCTGATGGCGCGCTACGTGCACCCCCACTTCCAGCGCAACGCCAACGGCCTCCGGCAGTGGAGCTATGACGATGCCGCCACCAAGCGCGCCGGCGCCGGCATGGAAAACCAGGCCGCCATCCAGGCCGAGATCGACAAGTACAAGGCGCGGCAGGGTGGTTGAACCCTAGTGCCGCACTCACCTAGGAATCACGCGCGAAATGACCGCAGACGTTGAAACGATCGTTGTCGGCGCGGGCGCCGTCGGCTTGGCCGTCGCGCGGGCGCTGGCGCTCGCCGGCCGCGAGGTGATGGTGCTCGAGCAGCACGACATCATTGGCTCGGAGACCAGCTCGCGCAACAGCGAGGTGATTCACGCCGGCATCTACTACCCGACGGGATCGCTGCGCGCGAAATTGTGCGTCGACGGCAAGGCACAGCTCTACCGGTTCTGCGCCGAGAACGGTGTCGCTCATCAGCGGATCACCAAGCTGCTGGTCGCGACCAATGAAGCGCAGCTCCCGAAGCTCAAGGCGATCCAGGAGACGGCGATCCGCAACGGCGTCACCGATCTGCAGCCGCTGATGGGCAACGAGGCGCGCGCCCTCGAGCCCGAGGTGTTCTGCGTCGCGGCGCTGCTGTCGCCATCGACGGGCACCATCGACACTCACGCCTACATGCTGGCGCTCGAAGGGCACATCGAGGCGAACGGCGGCAGCGTCGTCCTCAACACGCCGGTGGAGCGCGTTGCGCGGCGTGCCGACGGATTGTTCGAGGTTGTCACGGGCGGCGACGCGCCGGCGACGATCACGGCGAAGCAGCTCGTCCTGTCGCCGGGCCTGCACGCGACCAAGCTCGCGCGCACCATGAGCTTTCCCGCGGGCTATACGCCGCCCGAGACCTACTACGCCGTCGGCCAGTACTACGCCTACAGCGGCAAGTCGCCGTTCGGTCGCCACATCTACCCGATGCCGGACGGCGCATGGCTCGGCCTGCATGTGACGGTCGATCTCGGCGGGCGCTGCAAGTTCGGCCCCGACATCGAGTGGATCCCGGAGATCGACTACACCTTCAAGCCGGAGAAGCTCGAGAAGTTCCTCGGCTTCATCCGCACCTACTATCCGGGCCTCGATTCCGACCGCCTGCACCCCGACTACACCGGCATCCGCCCCAAGCTCTACCGCGAGGGCGAGCCGGTCCCGGATTTCCTGTTCCACGGCCCCAAGGACCACGGCGTCGACGGCCTCGTCATGCTGTTCGGCATCGAAAGCCCCGGCCTCACGTCGTCGATGGCGATTGGCGATCTGGTGGTTGGGATGATCTAACTCTTTCGCGGTCGCGTACGCCTTCGGCTACACGCGCCGCGGCCGCTGCCTCGCCGTGGCAGTCTAGCCGCGCGCTCTTCGAGCGCCACCGGGCAAACGGCACCCGATCAGTGGCGGCCGAAGGCCGCGAGGCAAGAACGCGACCGAGAGGCGGCGGCCGCGGTGCCAGTAGCCGAAGGCGTTGGCATCCGCGGAAAGCAAAAGCCGGCTTGCTTGCCGGAGGGCCGACCGGGCATGATGCGCGAAAGCGCTCGACCGCCAGGACACATCGGGAGAAACACGTGAAGCACACCCCACTCGCGCGGCTCGGCCTCGCCACAACGCTCCTCCTTGCCAGCATCGGTTCGGCGTCCGCGCACCACCCGATGGGCGGCAAGACGCCGACGACGTTCATGGAAGGCTTCCTTTCCGGCATCGGCCATCCGGTGATCGGCATCGACCACCTCGCATTCATCATCGCCATCGGCATCGCGGCGGCCTTCATCAGCGGCGGCTTCAGCATCGTCGCCGCCTTCATCGCCGCATCGAGCGTCGGCGTACTCGCGCATGTCGTCGAGCTCGGCGTACCGCTGGTCGAGCCTCTGGTCGCAACGAGCGTGATCCTCGCCGGAGCGGCGCTCGCCGCCGGCAAGGCCGGCGCCCGCAGAGGCTGGCTGCTGCTCGCGGCCGTCGCGGGGCTCTTGCACGGCTATGCCTTCGGCGAGGCGGCGGTCGGTGCCGAGCGCACCGTCATCGGCGCGTACCTGATCGGACTTGCGCTGATCCAGGCGACGATCGCCGGCGGCGCGATGGTGCTGTCGCGACGGCTGTTCGGCGCAGCGGGTGAAGGCGCGATGCCGTTGCGGGCGGCCGGCGCGGCGCTCGCGTCGCTCGGCGTCGTGCTGCTCGCCACTGGTCTGCTCGGGGCCTAGTCATGACCGCGTCTACGCTGGCGACCGAGACCGCTCCCGATGCCGCGACCGATCGCGTCGTCGCGCTGTTCGAGCGCCTCCCCGCGCTGGTCAACGCCGACGCGGACCTGGTGCGGCGCGGGCGCTTCCTGACGACCGACTTCGCGCTCGTCGTCGGCGCGACACCGCTACTGGTGCGCGTCGAGAGCGGACGCGTGACGTCGGTCGCGCGCGGGCCGTTCCTGCTGCGGCCGTGGACGTTCTCGATTGCCGCGTCGGCGGACACGTGGCTCAAGCTGCTCAAGCGCGTCCCCGATCCCGGCACGCACGACCTCATGGCGCTGTCGAAGACCGGCCTCGCCCGCATCGAGGGCAATCTGCAGCCGTTCATGGCCAACCTGCAGGTGGTCAAGGACATCATCACCGCACCAAGCGCCGTGATGTGAGGAGGCCGACGCCGTGAAAGCCACCTTCGAGCCCATCGTCGGCGGCTACGCCCACCTCGAGCTGTCGGGCCGCCCGCATCGCCTTTACATCGAGGAAGCGGGCAGCGGCATCCCGCTCGTCTGCCTGCACACCGCCGGTGCCGACGGCCGCCAGTTCCGCCACATCCTCAACGATCCGGCGATCACGCGCGACTACCGCGTCATCGTGTTCGACATGCCATGGCACGGCAAATCGCTTCCTCCCGTCGGTTTCGAGACCGAGGAGTACCGCCTCACCACCGAGAGCTACACGCGGATGGTGATCGACCTCTGCGACGCGCTCGCGCTCGATCGTCCGGTCGTCATGGGATGCTCGATCGGCGGTCGCCTCGTGCTCAACCTCGCCGCCGAGCATCCCGATCGCTTTCGCGCGCTGATCGGCCTCGAGTCCGCCGCGCATCAGAAGCCCTGGTACGACACCGAGTGGCTACACCGCCCGGATGTGCACGGCGGCGAAGTCTGTGCGGCCCTGGTGTCCGGCATGCTCGCACCCCAGGGCCCGGCCGAGAGCCGCCACGAGACGCTGTGGATGTACAAATGCGGCGGGCCCGGCGTGTTCAAGGGCGACCTCTACTTCTACCGCGTCGACGGCGATCTGCGTGAGAAGATCGCCCGCATCGATACGTCGCGCTGCCCACTCTACATGCTCACCGGCGAGTACGATTTCTCCTGCACGCCCGAGGACACGCAGCGCACGGCGGCAGAGATCAAGGGCGCGGAAGTGACCATCATGAAAGAGCTCGGCCATTTCCCGATGAGCGAGAACCCGGCCCAGTTCCGGCGCTACATCCTGCCCGTGCTCGAGAAGATCAAGGCGGCGAAGTAACAACCGCGAAGCCGCCCGCCGGAAGTTGGGAGGAGGCCAGATGCCGCGCCGCATCGTCGACCTGTCGGTTGCGCTCGAATCCGGGATCGCATCCGACCCGCCGGGCAATGAGCCGAAGATCACCTACATCGCCCACAAGGACGAGGCGGCGCTGTCGCGGATGCTGCCGCACTTCCCGGGGCTGACGCAGGACGAGCTGCCGGGCGGCGAAGCGTGGGCGGTCGAGCAACTCGCGGTCTCGACCCACAACGGCACCCACCTCGACGCGCCCTATCACTTCCACTCGACCATGGACGGCGGAAAACTCGCCTGGACCATCGACGAGGTGCCGCTCGAATGGTGCATGAGCCGCGGCGTCAAGCTCGACTTCCGCCATCTCGCGGACGGCTACGTAGCGACGCCCGCCGACGTCGAAGCGGAGCTCGCCCGCGCGGGGGTGACGCTGCAGCCGTTCGACATCGTGCTGGTCAATACCGCCGCCGGCGCCCGCTACGGCGCGCCCGATTACGTCTCGCGCGGCTGCGGCATGGGGCGCGCGGCGACGCTGTGGCTGACCGAGCGCGGCGTCAGGATCTGCGGCACCGATGCCTGGAGCTGGGACGCGCCGTTCGTGCACACCGCGAAGAAGTATGCGGCCACGCGCGACGCCTCGTTGATCTGGGAAGGCCACCGCGCCGGCATCGAGCGCGCTTACTGTCACATCGAAAAGCTCGCCAACCTCGAAAGCCTGCCGGCGACGGGCTACACGGTCTGCTGCTTCCCCTTCAAAATCAAGCGCGCCTCGGCCGGCTTCACGCGCGTGGTCGCGGTCTTCGAGACCTAGCCTGCTGCCGCTGGCGGAACCCCTTCTGTGGCGCGGCGGCATCAGCGCGCGACAAAGCAGCCCGCTGCTTCATTTTGCACCCAGGGCAACGTGGGCAAGTCTCAGTCCCGTCGCACTGCGCGCCGGTGAGTTGACTATACTCTGGTCGATTCGGGGGCCAATGCGGCCAGAATCGCGAAAAGCATCGCAGAGAGTGATTCACTGGTTCACTGGTATGGAGCAGGGTTGCATGAATAGGATCAAGTCGGGCCTCGCAGCAGGCCTCCTCGGTGTCGGCGTCGTGCTCAGCATCGCGGCCGCGCCGACGTCCCATGCGGTCGCGCAGGCGGCCAAGATCGTCGCCGGCACGCTGACGTGCAAGGGCGGCCCGAGCGTCGGTCTCGTCGTCGGCTCGCAGCAGGCGCTGGACTGCAAGTTCAATCCGGCTGGCAAGGGCCGCGAGCGCGAGTTCAAGGCAACCATCACCAAGGTCGGACTCGACGTAGGCTTCAAATCGGAGAGCGTCCTCGTCTGGACCGTGCTCGGCAGCAGCGACAAGGTGCCGTCGAAGGTCCTGATCGGCAGCTACGGCGGCGTCTCGGCCGAGGCCTCGGTCGCGATCGGCGCCGGTGCGAATGCGCTGGTCGGCGGCAGCGACAAGTCCATCGTCCTTCAGCCGCTCAGCGTGCAGGGCCAGACCGGCCTGAACCTCGCCGTCGGCGTCACCGGCCTGACGATCAGCCGCTGACGGCCGCATTACCTGCAGGCATCGCACACGCGCGCCACACGGTCCAACCTGTGGCGCGTTCGCATCTCACCGCCGCAAATCATCCCAACCTAGGCTCTTTTCTACGGTCGGAATTGATCTTGCGCAGACCCCGGCCGCAATCGCCTGCGCATTGTGCCGGACATTGCCCGTTGAGTCGGTCCTCCGGCGCGCAACGGACGAAACGCAAACCCCACGCAAGGAGGAGCGCACCATGAACAAGATCACTTCGGGCATCGCAGCCGGCGTTTTCGGCATCGCCGCCGCAGTCACCATCGCCGCCGGGCCGACACCGGCCGGCGCCCAGACGAGCAAGGCGATCGTCGGCACGTTGACCTGCAAGGGCGGCCCGAGCGTCGGCCTCGTCGTCGGCTCGACGCAGAAGATGGCCTGCTCCTTCCTGCCGCAGGGCGCGAAGCGCGGGTTCAACTATGCGGCGACGATGACCAAGGTCGGCCTCGACGTCGGCTTCAAGAACGAGACCACCGTCGTGTGGACGGTGCTCGGCACGACCGAGGTCGCCAAGGGCGGAATGCTGGTCGGTGACTACGGCGGCGTGTCGGCGGAGGCTTCTGTCGCGCTTGGCGTCGGCGCCAACGCGCTGGTCGGCGGCAGCAACAAGTCGGTGGTCCTCCAGCCCGTCAGCGTGCAGGGGCAGACTGGCCTCAATATCGCCGTCGGCGTCACGGGCTTGACGCTGCGCCGCTGAGCGCGTCTGCGATCGAAAATGCAAACGGCCGGCGCCCTCGGGCACCGGCCGTTTTTATTTCTGGAGTACGCGATCAGGTCGAGTAGTTCGTGAACGCCGTCGTGGTGGCGCGCGCGTTGTGGTCGGTGACGACGCAGACGAGCGCCGGTTTTCCCGCTGCCACTGCCTTCTTCGCCCGCTCGAGCGCGGGTCGGATGTCGTCGGCTTTGTCCACCCATTCGCCGTGCCCGCCGAACGCTTCCGCGAACTTGTCGAGGCGCGGATAGCCGAGATCGCGGCCCGGCTTCTCCTTGTTGGGATCGCCGGTCCATCCACCGTTCTGGCTGATGATGGTGATGATCGGCAGGCCGTGGCGGACGGCCGTGTCGAACTCCATCGCATTCATGCCGAACGAGCCGTCGCCGTGCAGCACGATGACCTGCTTGTCGGGCAACGCCACCTTGGCGCCGATCCCGAACGGCATGCCGACGCCCATCGTGCCGAATGCGCCCGAATTGATGCGATGACGCGCCGTGTATTGCGGGATCGCCTGGCGGCCGTAGTTGAGGATCTCCTGGCCGTCGACGCACAGCACGCAATCGCGGTCCATGAAATCGCGCACTTCCTTGCACAGGCGCAGCGGATGGATCGGCGAGGCGCCATTGGACAGCGTCTGCTCGGCCTCCGCCGTCTTCTGGACGTTGCGGCTGCGCAGCCGTTCCCGCCACGTCTCGTAGGTCGCGGGCGACACCTTGCCGGCGATCGCCGCGGTGAGCTGCTGGAAGGCCGTGCGCGCGTCCGCCACCACACCGACCGCGAGCTTCCTCGGCGACGAGGCGACCTCGATCGGATCGACGTCGATGCGCACGATCTTGGCGTTGGCGTTCCAGCGTGGCGGCGCGGCGTGGCCGATGATGTAGTTCATGCGCGTGCCGACGACGAGGATCAGGTCGGCGTCACGGAAAGCGGCCGCGCGCGAGGTGAGGTAGCAGTACTTGTGGTCCTCGGGGATGACACCGCGCGACTGCGGCGTCGTGTAGAAGGGCACGCCCGCCGCCTCGACGAACGCCAGCATCTCCTTCTCGGCTTCCGACCACTGCACGCCCGATCCGGTAATCAGCACCGGCTGCTTGGCCTTCGAGAGCAGCTCGACGATCGCGGAGAGGTCGTTGGCGCTCGCCGCTGGGCGCGGACGCTTCGCATGATCGTAGGGATCGGGATACTCGATCTTGGACTCGTCGACCTCGGCGTAGAGGATGTCGCCCGGGCAGTCGAGATAGACCGGGCCCGGCTTGCCGCTCATCGCGTGCTTGATCGCGAGGTTGATGATCTCGGGAATGCGCTTCGTGTGATGGAGGCGGTCCGAGAACTTGGTGCACGGCTTGAACATCGAGAGCTGGTCGATGTCCTGGAAGGCGCCGTGATGCCAGGTCACGACGGGCGCGGCGCCGCCGAGCGCGATTACGGGCGTACAGTCGGCCCACGCGTGCGCGATGCCGGTGACGAGGTTGGTGACCGCGGGCCCTGACGCCGCCATGCAGAACGACGGCTTGTTGAGAAGCCGAGAATAAGCGAAGCCCGCCATCGCCGCTGCCTGCTCGTGGCGCACGTCGATGCCGCGCAGGCCGAGCTTCATCGCCGCCTTCTCCACTGCCATCATGGGCGCGCCCATGATGTAGAAGAAGTCCGAGACGCCTTCATTCTTCATCGCCTTGGCGATGATGTCCGAGCCGATTGCCATGTCGCGTTTCCTCTTCGATTGTTTCTGATTGGATGATGATGCGGAGCTAGATCACCTGCTCCTTCTTCAGCGCATCGAGATCGCCTTTCGACAGGCCGAGCCAGTCGCCATAGACATCCGCGTTGTCGGCGCCAAGCAGCGGCGACGACTTCACCGGCACGTAGCTGTCGGAAAGCTTCACCGGCCAGCCGGGAATGACGACCTTGCCACGCGCGGGATGGTCGACCTCGACGAACACCTCGCGGGCGCGCATGCTCGGCTCGTTCATCAGCTCGTCGGTGTCGAGCACTGCCCCGCACGGCACGCCGGCCTCGCCGAGGATCTGCATCGCCTCGTGCTTTGTGAAGTCCTTCGTCCACGCTTGGATGTAGCCGTTGATCTCGTCGACGATCTTGACGCGCAACTGCGGCGTCGCGAGGCGCGGATCGGTCTTCAGATCCGCGCGGCCGATCACGTCGAGCAGTCGCTCCCACTGAATGTTGTTGGCCCGGCTCGTGTAGATGTACACGTAGTCGTTGGGCCCACCGGGCTTGCACGCGAAGACATCGGACGGCGCGTTGGTGCCGAGCACGACCTGGTTGCCCATGCGCGGGCACGCCTTCTTGTGCAGGAGCTGGGCGGCATAGGCGATGCGGCAGTAGTTGACCATCGCATCCTGCATCGCGACCTCGACCTTCTGGCCGCGACCGGTGGCGGTGCGCTGGTAGAGCGCTGCCAGCACCCCGATGCAGGCGTGGAGGCCGGTGCCGGTATCGCCGAGCGTCACGCCGGGCTTGATCGGCTTGCCGTCGCCCTCGCCGGTGATGCTCATGACGCCGCCCGCCGCCTGCGCGATCATGTCGAACGCGAGGTGCTTCTCGTACGGGCTCCCTTTGCCGAAGCCCTTGACGGTCGCGTAGATGATGCGCGGGTTGATGCGCGAGACTTCTTCATAGGAGAAGCCGAGCTTCTCGATCACGCCGGGCGCGAAGTTCTCCGCGAAGATGTCCGCCTTAGCGATGAGCTTGCGCAGCATCTCCTTGCCGCGCTCGTCCTTGAGATTGAGCGTGACCGAGCGCTTGTTCGCGTTCAGCAGCATGAAGTAATAGCTGTCGACGCCCTTGATGTCGGTCGAAGCGCCACGGCCCTGCTCGCCGCCGATCGGATTCTCTACCTTGATGACGTCCGCGCCCAACCACGCGAGGGTCTCGGTGATCGACGTACCCGCCTCGAACTGCGTGAGATCAACGACCTTGATGCCGGCAAGCGCAGTACGCCCGCCTTCTTCCCGCGTTGGGGACGACATGGCTCCTCCCGGAAGCTTGTTGTTTCTTTATCTGCCGGGAGAGTGTGCGTCGGACCCGCGAGGTGCGCAAGACTGCAGCGCACCATGCATGACAGGTCAGCGCCTCAATTGCGCTTCTTCGGGCCCCAATCGACAATCCACAGCGAGAAGGCCGTAGCGATGCCGTAGATGGCCATGGCGATGCCGACCAGCGCGAATAGCATCCACGGCTGCGCATTGATGTTCACCAGCCAGAGGCCCCCGAGCAGGACGAAGACGAGGCGGACGGTGCCGGCGAGAACCGGTCCGACGACGCTGCCCGAGCCCTGCGAGGCGAAGTAGAGACAGAGGCCGAGCCCGAACAGACCGTAGAACGGCCCGGCCCAGCGCAGGTACGTCGCCGTCGACGCGAGGATCGCGGGATCGCTGGTGAAGTTCGCCGCCCACAGATTGGGGAACGCGGCGACCGTCATCCCGACGCACGTGAGGACGACCATCGACAGCAGACCCGCGGTCCACGCCACCCGTCGCGCGCGATCGCTCTGGCCGGCGCCGATGGCGACGCCGACCATAGGCACGCTCGCGACGCCGATCGAGAACGTGATCGGGATGAGCAGGAATTCGAGCCGCGTGCCGAGGCCGTAGCCGGCAAGCGCCTCGGTGCCGAACGCCGCCACCAGCCGCGTGACGATCAGGATCACCAGCACGGTCTGGATCGAGGCGAGGCACGCGACGGCGCCGACCTTGCAGATGTCCCACAGCATCTCGGACGACAGCGGTATGCCCGACAGCTTGAGCGTGATGCGCGCGCGCCCCGACGCGAGATACCAGTAGAGATACAGCGCACCGGCCGAGAAGGCCACGACCTGGCCGAGCGCGACGCCGGCCATGCCGAGGCGCGGGATCGGGCCGAGACCAAGCCCGAAGACCGCACCTACGACGATCTGTGCACCGGCCACGCTGAGCAGCGCCTTGGACGGCACCGTCATGTTACCGGTGCCGCGCAGGATCGAAGCGAAGGTATTGGCGAGCCAGATCGACGGGGCGCCGACGAACACGACGTTCGAATAGGCGAGCGCTTCCGCGAGGACGCCGCCCTGGCCGCCGAGCGTGCGATAGATCCATGGTCCCGCAAGCAGGAATAGCACGAGAAGAAAAACCCCGCCGAGGCACCGATCACGAAGGCATGCTTGGCAAGCGTCGCGGCGCGCGCCGGATCGCCGGCACCGAGCGCGCGGCTGATCGCGGACGAGACGCCGCCGCCCATGGCGCCCGCCGACATCATCTGCTGCAGCATCACCATCGGAAAGACGAGCGCGAAGCCGGCGAGCGGCAGCTTGCCGAGAATGCCGATGTAGCTCGTCTCGGCGATCGCCACGAGCGCCGTCGCCACCATGGCGATGCTGGTCGGCAGCGCGAGGCGCAGCAGCGTCGGCAGGATCGGCCCGGCGAGCAGTGGATTGGGAGACGGCGCGGCATTGGGCGCAGAACTCTGCGCAGAGCCGGGCGCAGGGCTCAGCACCGGCCCTATGGTCGTGGTCGCCATGATCGTACGAGCCTCAAGCTTTGGAGGGTGTGGCCGCCGCGGTGACGCGCGGGACGGGGCGTTCCTTGATCGGCCAGTTAAGCAGCGCCGAGATCACGCCGAGCGCGATCGATATCCACCACATGGCGTCGTAGGACTTGGTCATGTCGTAGAGGCGCCCGGCCAGCCAGACGCCGAGGAACGACCCGATCTGGTGGGAGAGGAAGACGAAGCCGAACAGCATCGACATCCACTGCGTGCCGAAGAACGTCGCGACGAGACCGCTGGTCGGCGGGATGGTCGACAGCCAGAAGATGCCGAGCAGGCCGCAGAGCACGATCACCGTTGCCGGCGTCAGCGGCAGCACGAGGAAGCCGACGAAGATGATGGCGCGCGCGAAATAGATGAGGCTGAGCACGCGCCGCTTCTCGATGTAGCGGCCCGACTGGCCGGCGAGAAACGTGCCGATGATATTGGCGATGCCGACCACCGACAGCGCGAATGGCCCTACCCACGACGGCAGCCCCTGATCGACTGCGAACGCCGGCAGATGCACGACGATGAACGCAACGTGGAAGCCGCAGACGAAGAAGCCGGCCGTCAGCAGCCAGTAGCTCGGATGACGCGCGGCCTCCGCGATCGCCTCGCGCAGGGTCTGGCTGCGTGTGGGGCCGCCTGCGAGCACCGGCTTGCCGCCGATCGGCCACGCGAGCGGGATCAGCAGCGCCGTGATCGCCATCAGCCACAGCAGGCTCGTCTGCCAGCCCGTGTACTCGATCAGGAAGTGCATGAGCGGCAGCGCGACGAAGCTGCCAATGCCGGCCGCCATGCCGATCGAGGCGATGGCGGAGAGGCGCTTCTCCGGCGGCGCGAGGCGGCCGATGGTGCCGACAAGCGACGTCATGCCGGTGCCGCTAACGCCGATGCCCATCAGGATGCCCGCGACAAGCAGCTCAATCGGTCCGGTGGCGGCATACATCAAGTAAAGGCCGGCGATCGTCGCCAGCGCGCATGCGACGACGACGCGCCCGGCGCCGTAACTATCGATCAGCGCACCGGAGAATGGCGCGCCGATCCCCATCAGAAGCTGCGAGAAGGCGATCGAAAGCGCGAAGGCCTCGCGACCGACGTTGAGCGCCGAGGTGACGGGCTGGAGATAGAGGCCCATGGACTGGGCGCGGCCCATGGATATGCCGACGATCGTTCCGACGATCAGGATCAGTAGCCACAGCGGCAGGGTCGCGGAGGCGGAGGGGGAAGAGGACGAGCGCATGTGTCGTACCTTTACGGGAGAGAGGAGCGCCTGCATTCGAAAGCCGGCGTCTATGACGCCTCGGGTTGTCGCGTCAGCCAGGCTGAAGCTGCATGACGAGACACGTCGTGGTGCCGTGCGCGTAAAGCTTACCCTCGGCGTCGACGAGACGCGCCTCGGCCGTGGCGATGCGCCCGCCGACATGGATCACCTTCGCCTCGCATCTCACCTTGCCGGTGCTCTGGTGGACGGCGCGCACGAAGCTGACGGCGAGATCGACGGTGGTGTAGCCTTGGCCGGCCTTGAGCGTCGAGTGGACGGCGCAGCCGAGCGCGCTATCGAGGATCGTCGACATCCATCCGCCATGCACGGTGCCGAGCGGGTTGCGGAATCGGTCCGACGGTATCCCCTCGAAGACGACACGCCCGACCTCTGCCTCGGTGAGGAGGAAGTCGAGCGCATCGCAGATCGGCGGCGCCGGGAACTTGCCGTTCATCATCGCATTGATGAACTCGAGCCCAGACATAGATGTCGCAATCTTGTAGTCCGTGACGCCCGTTGTCACCGGCCTTCCGGCAAGGCGCTCGAGCGCGGGGTTGTTGGTGCTCATGATCGATTTTCCATTTCCTGCATATGCAGATACTAGGTCCATGCACTGGGCGAATGCATTTCGCGCGTGCCCTTTCTATTCGTTGAAGCGTTCGAGGACGTAGTCGAGCGTGTCGTGAAGCCGTGCCGTCTCGTCATCGCCGACGAGCTTGCGCACGTGGTGCTGAGCCTCGCGCCAGTGAGGCCGCGCCTCCTCGTAAGCGCGCCGACCAGCGTCGGAGAGACTGACCCAGCGCACGCGCCGGTCGCGACGGTCCGGCTCGATCACCACCAGCCCCTCGCGATGCAGCGGCTGCAGGTTGCGCGTCAGCGTGGTCGGGTCCATGCAAAGCTGCTCGGCCAGCGGGCCGATCGCCATGCGGTCACCGCTGTGGAGGACTGCGAGCACGCCGAACTGGGTGATCGTCAGGCCGGTCGGCTCGAGGTAGCGGTCATAGATCTGCGAGACACGCCGCGCCGCCTTGCGCAGGCGCATCGCCGTGCATCCCCTGATCCGTCGCGGCTGCTCTGGAGACGTGTCTTCCATGAGGGGACCATATATCTGCATATGCAGGAATGTTCAAGACCCCTGTCGTCGACGACCTTCTCCGGATGCGCGCTGGCTGGCAGCGAACGGCCGAGCGGATTGATTTGTGATGCTATTCGTCCCGTCGCTCGTCGATGGACTCGATGACGAGCTTGGCGCCGTCGACGGCGACCACCTTGACCCATGTCCCAGCCGCGCAGTCCTGCCCGCGCGCCGGCCAGACCGTATCGGCGACCCGCACCTTGCCTTCGCCACCGACAATGGCATCCGCAACGCACACCTTGCGGCCGATGTACTGCGTGCCGCGCCGGTTGAGCGTCGGCTGATCCGTGCGTTGGCCCTCAGACCGCGACCAGAAAACAGTGAGCATCAGGTCGACAATCAGCATGGCGATGCCGAGCGAGAGCAGCCACCACCCGTTGGCGTATCCGCGCACGCCCATCACCAGACCGACGAGCGCCAGCGGCACGCCGACCCATGGCAGCATCAGGTCGATGAGACCGACGAGCCAGATGATGCCGCCCGGCTCACTGCCTTGCCCTTTGCTCGGCGCCCCTTTATTCGGCGACTTGTCAGCTCGCGACACGCTCCACCATCAGCACCGCGTCATGGACGGACTTGACCTTGACGCGCGTGCCGGCGGGCACATCCTCGCCTTCCGCCTGCCACAGCGTGTCGCCGACACGGACGCGCCCGCGTCCGCCCTTGATCGCCTCCGCGACAACGAACTCGCGTCCGACATATTGGTGGCTGCGCACATTCAGGTCGGGGACATCGGTGACGTCCACGTGCGCGCGCGCATACTTGCGGACAGCGAAAGCCGTTGCGATCGAGAGCACGGCGAAAATGACGAGTTGCCACGGCCATGCGATCCCGGTCGCGAACACGAGCAGCCCGACTACGAGCGCCGCGGTGCCGAACCAGATCAGGTTGACGCCGGGAATGACCGCCTCGAGAGCGTAGAGGATCAGCGCGAAGATGAGCCAGCTCCAGGCCCCGAGACCGGACAGGAATGAAATCATGGCGCAAACCTAAATTGCTGGCCGAAATGGCTGGCCCGAAGGGCTGGTCGAGGGAGGCCGCTGCGCCGCGCCTTTCGCGGCACGCGCCCAGACTACAGGAAGGAGGCCGTTCCGCGTAAGGGCCCGGCGGCGACACCGGGCCCGTTTCGCGATCAGCTCCCTGCCCGCGGTACGCTGCCGACCTGGCGCCCGCCGCCGCCACCGCCCATCGGACGCTGCGGCGACGAACCGTCCTTGTTGCCGAACGCGGCGCCCGCGATTTCGGCGATGCCGGCGAGCGAGCCGATCACCGAGGAGGCCTCGAGCGGCATCATCAGCACCTTCTGGTTCGGCGATTTCGCGATCTGCTCCAGCGCCTTCACGTAGTTGTTCGCGACGAAGTAGTTGATCGCCTGCACGTCGCCGGCCGCAATCGCCTGCGAGACCATCCGCGTCGCTTCCGCTTCGGCTTGGGCTGCACGCTCGCGGGCCTCGGCTTCGCGGAACGCCGCTTCCTTCTTGCCTTCGGCCGCCAGCACTGCGGCCTGCTTCTCACCCTCGGCCCTGAGGATGTCAGCCTGCCGCTCGCCTTGGGCCTTCAGGATCGCAGCTTCGCGCAAGCCTTCCGACTCGAGGATCTGGGCGCGCTTCTCGCGCTCGGCCTTCATCTGGCGAGCCATCGAGTCGACCAGATCGCGCGGCGGCGCGATGTCCTTGATCTCGATGCGCGTCACCTTCACACCCCACGCCTCCGTCGCGTGATCGACGACGTCGAGCAGCTTGGCGTTGATAGTGTCGCGGTTGGAGAGCAGCTCATCGAGGTCCATCGAGCCCATGACGGTGCGGATGTTGGTCATCGTCAGGTTGATGATCGCCGCCTCGAGACCCTCGACCTCGTAGGCCGCCTTCGCGGCGTTGAGCACCTGATAGTAGGTGACGCCGTCGACGCGGACCATGGCGTTGTCGCGGGTGATGACATCCTGGCTCGGGATCTCCATCACCTGCTCTTTCATGTTCATCTTGTAGCCGACCCGCTCCATGACCGGGATGAGGATGTGCAGGCCCGGCGTCAGCGTGCGCGTATAGCGGCCGAAATTCTCAATCGTCCAATTGTAGCCCTGCGGCACGATTTTGACGGTCGACCACAGCGCCACCGCCGCCAGAACGATAAGCAGCAGGCCGAAGATTTCGAAACCGCCGAAGAAATTGGGATCCATTGCTCAAGTCCTTTCACGGGCGTTTGCCAAATCTTGCACGAATCTTTGTTTTTGCTCCCCACCGACACAGACAAAACTAGGTAAACGAATCCTGAATGGGGCGTTTCGAAGGGCTTTCCGATGCCGAAATGAGCGGGAAAGTCATGAAATCCGCCGAGGGTGCGGGAAAATGAGCACAGGTTGTAACGCCGGCTGCCAGAACCGCGCCGATGCAATACCACCGGGATATGTGATCGCCGCCTGCGCGCGGCAATGGTGAATTCAGTTCACAAAGGCGGCATTACGCGGTGCGGGGCCCACGGGAGACTGCATGACGCGTCACAACCGGCGCGCGCAAGCTCTTGTTCTGGATGGAGTCAGATCCAGCCCATGAGTTCGCGCCGCACGACGCCCTCGATGACGGCGATGCCCTGCTCGCTGTCATTGAGCGCGGGCAAATAGGCGTACTTCTCGCCGCCGTTCTCCATGAAGTAGCCGCGGTTCTCGACATCGAGTTCCTCAAGCGTCTCGAGGCAATCGGCGGAGAAACCCGGAGCCACCAATGCCAATTTCCGCACGCCCTCTTGCGCGAGGCGCTTCACGGTTTCATCTGTATAGGGCTGCAACCAGACATCCGTACCGAAACGCGATTGGAAAGTCGTGAGCCAGCGCGTCTCACTCCATCCGAGTGCGGCGCGCAGCAATCGCGACGTTTTCTGGCATTGGCAATAATACGGATCGCCCTGGTGGAGATATTTCTCCGGCATTCCGTGAAACGTCGCGATGATACGCTCGGGCTCAAAATCGAGTTTCGCGAGATTTTCGCGGATCGACGACGCGAGTCCCTCGATATAGCCGGGATCGTCGTGCCACGGCGGCGCGACGCGGACCGCCGGCTGCCAGCGCATCTCCATCAGCGCCCGGAACGCCTGGTCGCACGCCGTCGCCGTCGTGGCGCCCGCGTACTGCGGATAGAGCGGCACGATGAGAATCCGGTCGCAGCCCTGCTCCATCAGCGCCTGCAGGCGGCTTGCGGTAGTCGGGTTGGCGTAGCGCATCCCCCAGTCGACGACGATGCGGGGCGTATCGCCGAAACGCGCGGCGAGCTTCTCCGCCTGGGCCCGCGTGATCGTCTTCAACGGGCCTTCGTTGCGCTCCGTGTTCCAGATCTGATCGTAGTCGCGCCCCTTCGGACCCGGCCGCTTGGTCAGGATGATGAGATTGAGGATCGGCCACCACTTCCAGCGCGGCTCCTCGATCACGCGGCGATCGGACAGGAACTCCTTGAGATAGCGGCGCATCGACCAGTAGTCGGTGGCATCCGGCGTGCCGAGATTGAGCAGCAGTACGCCGATCTTGCCGGACGCCACCTGCGGGTGACCGGCTGGAGTGTTGGGAGCTGGCGACTCGCGTTGCATTGTAATGGGGAGGTCCGATTTTTCTGGGGCTGGTAGCAGTCCGCCGCATGATGGCACCTGCACCTCTCCTTCTCCCCGTACTCCACGGGGAGAAGGTCGGGATGAGGGGCGGCGACAAACACCGACGTTGGAAACTGGCGCCGCCCCTCACCCTAACCCTCTCCCCGCAAGCGGGGAGAGGGGATTCCTATCGTAGCGGCCGAAGGCCGCGAGGTAAAAACTCCAACCGGCGAGGCAGTTCCGCGGCCGCGGTAGCCATCGTGCCGAAGGCGCGTCTCCGACACGAAGGCGTCGCGGACCGCGGCAAGAATAACCAGCCGAAGGCGTACGCGCCCGCGGCAAGCTTAAGAAGCTCTCTGTTCCGAGCCGACGCCGAGCGCGCGCAGCTTGCGGTGCAGCGCCGAGCGTTCCATGCCGACGAACTCCGCTGTGCGTGAGATGTTGCCGCCGAAGCGGTTGATCTGCGCCAGCAGGTACTCGCGCTCGAAGATTTCGCGCGCCTCGCGCAGCGGCAGCGACATCAGGTGCTCGGCGCCGCCATTCACGGGCAGCGGCACATTCGACCCGATCTCCTCGGGCAGCATGTCGGCAGTGATCATCGTGCCGGGATCGCCACCGGCGAGGATCATCAGCCGCTCGATGTTGTTCCTGAGCTCACGCACGTTGCCCGGCCAGTCGTGCGCTTGCAGCACCGCGACGGCATCGTCACCAATCCGGCGCGGCGCGAGGCCGGACGCGGTCGCAACCTGTTGCACGAAATACTCGATCAGCGCCGGGATATCGTCGCGCCGCTCGGCGAGGCTCGGCACCCGCAGCGGCACCACATTGAGGCGGTGATAGAGGTCGTTGCGGAAGCGATCCTCCGTCATCTCGCGCTCGAGGTCGCGGCTCGTCGACGACACGATGCGGACATCGACCGCGACCTTGGGGCCGCCGCCTATCCGCTGGAACTTCTGCTCGACGAGGACACGGAGCACTTTGCCCTGCGTCTCCATGGGCATGTCGGCCACTTCATCGATATAGAGCGTGCCGCCGTGTGCCTCCTCGAGCGCGCCGACTTTGCGCGGACCGGAGCGGTCCTCGGTGCCGAACAGCTCCTCCTCGACGCGATCCGGCGCCATCGCGGCCGCGTTGAGCACCACGAAGGGGCCGTCCGCGCGGCTCGACTTCGCATGAATGACGCGCGCGGCGAGTTCCTTGCCCGACCCCGAGGCGCCGCGGATCAGGATGCGGCTGTTGGTCGGCGATACCCGCTCGATCTGGTTGCGGAGCTGGTTGATGGCCGCGGACTTGCCGATCATCTCCGAACTCTGCACCGAGCGCTCGCGCAGCGTCTTTACTTCGCGGCGGAGCTGCGAAGCCTCGAGCGCGCGCAGCGTGACGAGGATCAGCCGGTCGGCCTTGAACGGCTTCTCGATGTAGTCGTAGGCGCCGCGGCGGATGGCAGTCACCGCGGTTTCGATATTGCCGTGGCCGGAAATGATGACGACCGGCAGGTCGGGATGCGCTTTCTTGATCGCGGACAGCATCTCGAGACCGTCGAGGCGGCTGCCCTGGAGCCAGATGTCCAGGATGACGAGATGCGGGCGGCGCTCCTCGATCGCCTTGAGCCCTTCGTCGGCGTCGCGCGCGAGACGCGTCGAATGCCCCTCATCCTCCAGGATGCCGGATACGAGCTCGCGGATATCGGCCTCGTCATCGACGATCAGAATGTCGGCTGCCATCGATTTTTCCCTCGAACTTAGGTGGTCAATGCGGTCTGGCGCGAGCGCAGCGTTTGCGGCTGTTCAGACGCCTCGGGGTTGTCGTTGGTTGCGGCCACGGGACGGCCAAGAGGTAGCGTGATGGTAATGCGCGCGCCAGCCTGTACGCCGTCGCTGCCTGCGGGTGCGTCATCGAGCGACAGCGTGCCGCCGTGCTGCTCGACGATCTTCTGCACGATCGCCAGACCGAGGCCCGTGCCCTTGCGGCCCTTGGTCGTGACGTAGGGCTCGAGGAGCTTGGACCGGTTCTGCTTCGGCAGGCCCGGCCCGTTGTCGATCACCTCGATCGTGACGCGCTCGCCATCGCTCGCAACGACGGCGCGCACGCGACCCTTGAAGCCCGCTGGCGCATCCTTGGCCTCGGCGCGCGTCTGCACCGCCTCGGTCGCGTTCTTGACGAGGTTGGTCAGCGCCTGCGCGAGCAGCCGCCCATCGCACTGCACGTTGACCGCGGTCGACGGCAGATCCATCTCGTAGGCGATATCGCCGTGAGACTCGCGATACTGGATCATCGGCTCCTGCACGACCTCGCGGATGTCCTGCGTGGCGAAGGTCGGCTGCGGCACGCGCGCGAAGGCCGCAAACTCGTCGACCATGGTCTTGATGTCGCCGACCTGGCGGACGATCGTGTCGGTGAGCTTCTCGAACGTCTCGCGGTCCTCGTTGATGACGCGGCCGTACTTCCGGCGTATGCGCTCGGCGGAGAGTTGGATCGGCGTCAGCGGGTTCTTGATCTCGTGGGCGATGCGGCGGGCGACGTCGCCCCACGCGGAGGTGCGCTGCGCCGCGATCAGCTCGGTGATGTCGTCGAAGGTGACGACGCTGCCTTGATCCTCGTCGCCCTGCCCGTCCCCGCCCTTGGGCTGCTCCTTCGTCATCTGGACCGCGAAGACGCGCTCCTCGTCGCCGACCATCATGGTGATCTGGCCATGCGAGCGGCTCTTGTGGGGATGCTCGGCAGCTTCGGCGCAGTGCTGCCCCATCGCCGGGATCGCCTCGAGCAGCGGACGGCCGAGGAGGGCGTCGGCCTTGAGCCCGAGCAGGCGTTCGGCCGACGGATTGGCGATGCGGATGGTGCCGGCGGCATCGATGCCGATCACGCCCGCGCTGACCCCGGAGAGCATCGCCTCCATGAAACGGCGGCGTTCGTCGAGCTGGGTACGCTGGCGGTCGAGCTCGCGCGTCATCAAATTGAAGTCGTTGGACAGGCGCCGGAGGTCGCCCTCGCCACGGTTGAGCGGCAGCTCGACGCTGAGATCGCCCTTGGCTACCTGCTGGGCGGCGCGGATCAGGCGGCGGATCGGCGCCACGAGCTGGCTCGCGAACCACAGGCCGACCCAGATCGCGGCCAACACGCCGGTCAGCGACAGCATGAAGTACATGAGGCCGTGCACCAGCTTAAGGCCGCCGCGGGCCTGCAGCAACCGCTCGTACTCGGCGACGCTCGCTTCCGTGCGCCGCAGATGGCCGACGACCCGCGGGCTGACGCGCCGCGCCCCGTAGAGGTAGTGGCCCGGGAACTTCTGCAGCTTGGTGAGCGCGGCGATCCGATAGGTATCGATCGGCAGCAACAGCGGAACATGCCCCGCCTCCGCCTGGGCGATGGTCTCGCTCGCCGGCGGCTCGTAGGTGACGCCGCCGTTCATCTCACTCGCGAAGATAACCTTGCCCTTGGCGTCGATGACCGAGACCAGCGTGAGGTCGCGCAGACCCGCCTGGGCGACGACGAGGTTGCGCCAGTCGGTGACAGTCGTCGGATCGGTCACGCCCGGCTCGATGGCCTCGTCGAGGTCCTTGGCCATGTTGACGATGTCGGTGCGGATGACCTGGCCGGTCTCGGCGACATAGGCGCGCGCCACGTCGAGCGAGTTGGCGACGATGGTGCGGGTGCGGGTCGTGAACCAGTTGTCGAGCGAGCGCGAGAAGGTCGTGGTGGCGGCCAGCGCCAGCAGCAGGGCCGGCAGCGCCGAGATCAGCGTGAACAGCACGACGATGCGGATGTGGACCCTGGCGCCGGCGAGCTTGTTGCGCCATGCGCGCCAGAGGCCGACCGCGTGCGTGCCGATCACCGCCAGCATGGCGATGATCACCGCCACGTTGACGAGCAGCACCAGCAGGACGACGTCGTTGCGTGGCGCGATCGGCGTCAGGCCGGTGAGAATGAGGTAGGTCGCGAGGCCGGAGACGAGCGACAGCACGACGATCGCCAGGCCGAACCAGAACGCGCGCGGGCTCGAGCCCGGCAAGCCCGATTCAGGGACGCGGGAAAGCAGCGAGCGTCGGTTGTTGATGTCTTGCGTGCCCATGCCCTGGTTCGGTGGTCCCAGTTCGGTCCTGGCCGACGAGACGCAGCCCGCGCGTTCCGTGTCGGCAATTTCGCTTCAGCACGGTTCGTGGCGCGAGCCCGCCCGCAAGGTCAGCAGGGAGGCTTCCCGACGGCTACGATTGTTCCAGCCTCGTCAGCATGTTGAGACGGGAGCTGCACCAGTCGGCCGGCTGTGCTCTGGCCTCGCGACAGGCTGGTGGAGTGTCCGCCGCCACGGCCAGGACGCCAATATGCCACACAATGTGACTTTCTGGCGACAAACCTTCGGTCACACATTTGTGTGACGGGGCCGGGCACGGTTTCTGTGGACAATCCGGACGCGGCTTTTCCGAAGGTCAGCCCTGCGGACCCTTGAACACCTGGATGTCGAGGCTCTGGATCTTCTCCCGCAGCGTATTGCGGTTGAGGCCGAGCAGCTCCGCCGCCCGGATCTGGTTGCCGCGCGTCGCCGCCAGCGCCGCCGTGATCAGCGGCATCTCCACCTGCCGCAGGATGCGCCGGTAGAGGCCGGGCGGCGGCAGATCCTTGCCGAAGCCGGCGAAGTGGCGGCCGAGGTAGCCCTCGACCAGCTCGGAAAGACCGCGCGAGCTGTTGGTGTCGGAATCCGGCTCGTGCGCGGGCGGCGACAGCTCGGCGAGCTCGCCGTCGACGATCTCCGCGCTGATGGTGTCCTGCGAGTAGAGCGCGGCGAGACGGCGGACGAGGTTTTCCAGTTCGCGCACGTTGCCGGGCCACGAGTACTTGCGCAGACGGTCGAGCGCGCCCGGCGCCAGCGTCTTCTGTCCCAGTCCCTCGCGCGCGGCTACACGAAGGAAATGACGCGCCAGATCGCCGATGTCCTCGGCGCGCTCGCGCAACGGTGGCAGGCGCACGGGAACGACGTTGAGTCTGTAGTAGAGGTCCTCGCGGAAGGCGCCTTGCTGGATCTGGTGGCGCAGATCGCGATGCGTCGCGGCGATGATGCGGACGTTGGTCTTGATCGGCGTGCGGCCACCGACCGTCGTGTACTCGCCCTCCTGGAGCACGCGCAGCAGCCGCGTCTGTGCCTCGAGCGGCATGTCGCCGATCTCGTCGAGGAACAGCGTGCCGCCTTCCGCCTGCTCGAAGCGGCCCTGCGTGCGCACCTGCGCGCCGGTGAACGCGCCCTTCTCGTGGCCGAACAGCTCGCTCTCGATCAGCTCGCGCGGGATCGCCGCCATGTTGAGCGCCACGAACGGACCGCCGCGGCGCTTGGAGAAATCGTGCAGCACCTTGGCGACCAGCTCCTTGCCGGTGCCGGACTCGCCGGTGATCATGACCGTGAGATCGGTCTGGGTGAGGCGCGCGATGACGCGGTAGATCTCCTGCATCGCCGCCGAGCGCCCGATCAGCGGCAACTCCTCGCCATCGCCCTCGGAGCTGCGCTCGCGCTTGCGGCTCGGCTCGGCGAGCGCGCGCCCAACGACGCTGACGAGCTCGGAGAGGTCGAACGGTTTCGGCAGGTACTCGTAAGCGCCCTTCTCGGCCGCGGTGATCGCGGTCATCAGCGTGTTCTGCGCGCTCATGACGATGATCGGCAGCTCCGGCCGCGCCTTCTTGATGCGCGGGATCAGGTCGAACGCGTTCTCGTCCGGCATGATCACGTCGGTGATGACGACATCGCCCTCGCCCTGCGACACCCAACGCCACAGCGTCGCGGCATTGCCGGTCGCGCGCGGCGAGTAGCCGGCGCGGGCCAGGGCCTGATTGAGCACCGTCCGGATGGCGGCGTCGTCATCGGCTATGAGGATCGTTCCGCGGGGCATCGTCACTCGCCTCTCTTGATGGGGCCGTCCGCTTGCTCATGCATGGGCAGCAGCACGCGAAATACGGTTCTGCGGGGCTCCCTGTCGCACTCGATGATGCCGCCGTGATCGCCGACGATCTTGGCGACGAGCGCGAGCCCGAGGCCGGTGCCGGTGCGCTTCGTCGTCACAAACGGGTCGAACAGGTGCGATTTTACGGTCTCGGCGATGCCGGGGCCGCTGTCCTCGACCTCGATCATCAGCGGCAGCGACACGCGCGCCTGCGTGCCGGGCACCGACAATCTGACGCCGGGCCGGAACGCGGTCGTCAGCACGATGCGGCCGCCATCACGCGTTTCGGCCAGTGCCTCGGCCGCATTCTTGACGAGGTTGAGGAAGGCCTGGACCAGCTTGTCGCGATTGCCTGGGATCGGCGGCAGCGACGGATCATACTGCTCGACAATGCGGATGCCACGGGCGAAGCCGGTCTCGGCGATGCGCTTCACGTGGTCGAGCACTGAATGGATGTTGACCGGCTCGATCGCAAGCGGGCGCTCGTCGCCGAACACCTCCATGCGGTCGACGAGGTTGCGGATGCGGTCGGTCTCGGCACAGATCAGGCGGGCGAGCGCGCGGTCCTCGTCCGACAGCGACGGCTCGAGGAGCTGGGCGGCGCCGCGGATACCGGAGAGCGGGTTCTTGATCTCGTGCGCAAGGACGGCGGCGAGACCCGATACCGACCGCGCGGCGGCGCGATGGGTCAGACGGCGCTCGATCATCTGCGCCATCGAGCGCTGCTGGAGCATCAGCAGCACGAGGTCCGGCGCGTCGGGCAGCGGCCCGCCGTAGATGTCGACGAGGCGGGGTGCCTGCACCTTCGGCGTCGAGATGAGCACGCCGTACTCGTTGACCGTCGAGCCGTTGCGCGCGACTTGGCGGGCAAGCGCAAGCAGCGGGCAGTCGTCGGCGACGATCATGCCGAGCTGCTGGCGCTTGAGGACGGCGAGGCTCGACTGGAAGAATGTCTCGGCCGCGACATTGGCGTAGATGACGCGCTCGTCGGCGGCGAGCACGAGGATCGGATGCGGCAGTGCGCCGACCAGCACGTCGTGCTCGATATGGCGCCGGGTGGTGATCGGCGGCATTGGCGAAATGCGCTCGGGGGTGCTGTCGGAGCTCATGCGGCAGCCCTCCCGACCTCCGGAACCGACGCATAGAACCGCGCCAGTCCCGCCAGCAGGCGTGCGGGATCACTCTCCGTGCACAGGATCTGCCGGTTGGCTTTCACGATGGCCGGCGCGCCGCCGCTGGTCTCGAGATACCAGCCGACGTGCTTCCTTGCGTTGCGCAGGCCGAGGAACGTGCCGTAGTGGGCAAGCATCCCTTCGATGTGTGCGCGCGCGATATCACTCTGCACCGCGAGTGACGGCGCGCCCGGATCGATCCCGGTGTCGAGAAACGTCGCCACCCGCTTCGCCACCCACGGCGCGCCATAGGCGCCGCGGCCGATCATCACGCCATCGGCGCCCGAGGCCGCGAGCGCAGCGGCGGCGTCATCTGGCGTGCGGATGTCGCCGTTGACGACCACCGGGATGGTGACCGCCGCCTTGACGCGCGCGACGAAACCCCAGTCCGCAGCATCCTTGAAGAACTGGCAGCGCGTCCGGCCATGCACCGTCACCAGCGCGATGCCGGCCGCCTCGGCGCGGCGCGCGAGCTCCGGGGCATTGAGGCTGGCGTGATCCCAGCCCATGCGCATCTTCAGCGTCACGGGCACGCGGACGGCGCCGGCAACAGCCTCGATCAGGCCGAGCGCGTGATCGAGATCGCGCATCAGCGCACTGCCGGAGAGCTTGCCGGTCACTTCGCGCGCCGGACAGCCCATGTTGATATCGATGATGTCGGCGCCCAGCCCCTCGGCGATGCGCGCGCCTTCCGCCATCCAGTGCGCCTCGCGCCCGGCGAGCTGCATCGCGAACGGACGCGTGCCCGCGAACGCAGTGCGACGCACAACGTCGCGCCGCTCGCGCACCAGCTCCTCGCTGGCGATCATCTCCGAAATGACGAGACCGGCGCCCAGCTCGCTCGCGGCCTGGCGGAACGGCAGGTCGGATACGCCTGACATCGGCGCCAGCAGCACGCGGTTGGCGAGCCCGACCCGACCGATCGCCAATCCCGGATTACATGCGCCGTCGGCTGCCGCCAGACACGGCGCCGACGGGTTCGGATCGGAGCATAAGGGCTCGCTCATCTTCTATGCCTTGTTTTTGAGCATCATCAGGATGTGCCCATTCTTTGTTCAAGCTAGATAAAGGATTGGACTTTCGCAAGTGCGAAATTGGCGCGGAATTCACAGCCATTGCGCGGCCACCTGCAACGGGCCTATGACCTGCGGGACGCAGAGGCCACGATTGTGCGGTTTGGCGGCCGTCTGCCCGTTCGCAAGGCGCCGCTCGATTTCGAGGCATCAACCGTGTCCACCATTGCCATCATCGTCGCCGCTGGGCGCGGCACGCGTGCCGGCGATACCGGCAACGGCCCCAAGCAATATGCCGATCTCGGCGGCGTGCCGATGCTGGCCAAGACGCTCGAAACCTTTGCCAGCCATGGCGGAATCGATCGGCTGCTGGTCGTCATCCACCCCGACGACGCGATGCTTTACCGGGCAGCCATCGCAGCAGCCGCCAACGCGGCGACCAAGCTGCTGCCCCCGGTGACGGGTGGCGCCACCCGCCAGCACTCCGTCCGGCTCGGGCTCGAGGCTCTCTTACAGATCTCCCCGGCCTCGGTCCTGATCCACGATGCCGCGCGCCCCTTTGTCAGCGTCGAGCTGATTGACCGGGTGCTGACGGGGCTTCAGCGCGCGCCCGCCATCCTGCCCGGCCTGCCGGTCGCGGACACTTTGAAGCGCGCGACCGACGACGGCAGAGTGACCACGACGGTCGATCGTTCGGGCCTGTGGCGGGCGCAGACCCCACAGGGTTTCGATTACGACGCGATCCTCGCGGCTCATCGGGCCGCCCACGCAGCGGGGCGCAGCGACTTCACCGACGACACGATGATCGCGGAATGGCACGGCCTCGCCTGCGCGCTCGTCGAAGGGGAGGCGCGCAATACCAAGATAACAACGGCGGAGGACCTGGCGTTGGCGCAGCAGATGATGGGCGTGAATTCTGTACCCGACGTTCGGCAGGGGACAGGGTTCGACGTCCACCGCTTCGGCGAGGGCGACCATGTATGGCTGTGCGGCGTCGCAATCCCCCACACGCACACGCTCGACGGCCATTCCGATGCCGATGTCGGCCTGCACGCGCTGACGGACGCACTTCTAGGCGCCATCGGCGACGGCGACATCGGCCAGCATTTCCCGCCGAGCGATGCGCGCTGGAAGGGAGCGCGCTCCGAGGTGTTCCTCGCCGATGCCGGGCGCCGCGTCGCCGCTGCCGGCTTCGCGATCAACAATGTCGACGTGACGCTGATCTGCGAGGCGCCGCGCGTCGGCCCGCACCGGGACGCGATGCGCGCCGAAGTCGCGCGCATCCTCGGCCTCGATGTCTCCCGCGTCGGCGTCAAAGCAACGACGAGCGAAGGGCTCGGGTTCACCGGTCGCCGCGAGGGCATCGCCGCAATGGCCAGCGCCACGGTCGTGCGGCGCTAGAACCTCAACTTACCGTGCGGAACCCGGGCTACTTGGCCGCCGCACCGGCGACCTCTTCGAAACGCTGCTGCATCGGCAGCTCGATGGTAAAGGTCGCGCCCTCGCCGGGGCGGCCGTCGGCATCGATGGTGCCGCGGTGGCGCTCGACGATCTTGCGCACGGTCGCGAGGCCGACGCCGGTCCCCTCGTATTCGAGGCGTCCGTGCAGGCGCTGGAAGATCGTAAAGATCTGCTCCTTGTAGCGGTTGTCGAAGCCTATTCCGTTGTCGACGATCTCGATGTGCACTTTCGGCCCGTTGAGACCGTCGGACTCGTTGCTGCCGCCGACCGTGCAGCGGATGGCGATCTCGGGCTTCACATCCGGCTTGCGGAACTTGAGCGCATTGGCGAGCACGTTCTGGAGGAGCTGGCGCATCTGCATCGCGTCGGCGTCGATGACCGGCAGCGGGTCCGAAGTGACCACGGCGCCGGACTCCTCGATCCGGATCTGCAGATCGGAAAGCACGCCGACCAGAACCTCGTCGAGCGGCACCCGCGTGAACGGCTTAGCCTTGGTCGTGACGCGCGAATAGTCGAGCAGATCGTTGATCAGACGGCGCATACGCCCGGCGGCGTTCTGCATCCGCTCCAGGAACATCTGCCCGTCCTCAGGCAGGCTCTTGCCGTGCCGCGTGGCGAGGCGATCGCCGAACGCCTCGATCTTGCGCAGCGGCTCCTGCAGATCGTGCGAGGCGACGTAGGCGAAGTCCTGCAGCTCGCGGTTCGAACGCTCGAGCTTCTCGTTGTACTCTTTGAGCTTGCCCGCGTGGCGATCCATGTCGGTGATATCGAGGCAGGTGGCGATCGTGCCGCCGGTCTGCATCGGCTCGCTCATGACCGCAATCACGCGGCCATCGCGCATCCGCTGGGTGAACGTCTTGCGGACCTTGAGCGCATTCGGGTCGGTACGCTCGGCAACCGTCCGTTTCGCGGTCTCGGCCGAGAAGTTGCCGAGCTCTGCGCTGTGGTTCATGACGTCGGCGAGGTGGGCCCCCGGCTTCACGATCTCGGGCGACATGCCGTACATTTCGAGATAGCGCCGGTTGCACACGAGCAGACGGTGGTCGGCGTCGTACATCGCCAGCCCCTGCACCATGCTGTTCAGCGCTGCCTCGAACTGCATGTGCTGGTTGGCGACGCGGGCGTTGAGGGCCTCGCGCTCCGTAATGTCCTCGTGCGTGCTGACGACGCTACCATCCGGCATCGGCAGGCGGAGGACCGATATGGACCGGCCATCGGCCAGCTTGATGACGGACGAGACTTTCTGATTGAAGCTCGCCAAACCGCGTTCGACGAACTGACCGGTATCCATGTCGCCATAGATTCCAGTCGCGGCGCGCGCTTCCAGAATATCCCTGAGCTTGGCGCCCGGCCGGACGTGATCCATCGTCAGCCCGTAGAGCTCGGCGAACTGGCGATTGGCGATCACGACTGTCTGCTTGGGATCGAACAGGCAGAGACCCTGCGACATGTTGTCGAGCAGGATATCAAGCATCGAATTGCGGGTGTGCAACTCACGCGTGAGACGCAGAAGGTCGGCCTCGCGCTCCTTCACGAGCGTGATGTCCGTGCGGGTCTGCACCCAGCCGCCATCGCTGGTACGTGTCTCGCTGATCAGCAGCCAGCGCCCGTCGACGAGGCGAACCTCGATCGGTTCGACCGGATTGCGATGCCACCGCAGCCGCCGCTCGACGTGGGCCTCGGCGGTCGTGCCGGCAAGATCGACGGCACCGCGCAGCGTCTCCTCCCGGAGCATCCCCTCGTAGGACGCGCCAACCGTAATCAAGTCAGCGATCAGGCTGCGGGTCTCGACGTACTTGCGGTTGAAAACGACCAGCCGCCCATCGGCGTCGAACAGCGAAAAGCCCTCCGCCATGACGTCGAGGGCCTGCATCATGCGCTCGCGGGCACTCGCCGCGATCTTGGCGAACTGGACATTGAGATCGGCCGCGCCGCTCGACGGCTCGAGTTCTCGCACGGTCTCGACGACGGTGCCGCCGGGAAGGCACTGGCGATGCAGCTCGATCAGCCGGCCGGCGGGTGTGACATAGCGGAACGCGTCGGTGTGTCCCGGCACCAGGCGCGACCTTATGAGGGCCATCCGCGTCTCGGCCTCCTCCGGCGTCATGCCTTCGCGATCGAGGACACGCCGGACGAGGTCGAAAAGATTGGCGCCGCTGACGACCTCCTCGGGCTCATGGCAGCGCAGCACCCGATAGGGTTCGTTGCAGGCGAGAAGGCGCAGATCCTTGTCGAACATCGCGAGGCCCACATTGGCGCCCGCCAACAGGGCACCGGCGTTGGCGCCGGCCATCAGCGCGCCGGCATCCCCAGTTGCAGCCGCCGCCAGGTTCGCCCGACCGGGAGTTTCCGCCTCGAAGTGAGCCGCGCTGCTCGCCAGACCGGTCATCGTCACTGTCCCTCTCCACCTCTTGCCGTCCCAATGGACGAAATTTCGCACGTGGCCATTAAGATCTTCTGAGCGAACTGCCGATTTTTGTCCGTAGTGCCCCTATCCGCGGACGCAGGAGCCATCGGCCGGTCGGATAGCCTGCCGGGATTGCGCCGTGCTTGCGTCGCATCATGCGGCGGGACGGCGGGTTGACCAGCCGACGGGACTTGTTCAGGTTGCCCCTGACTTCCGGGGCCGAATCGAAGCCGCCGGCTTCGCACTGCCGGCCATGAGGGCCGGCCAGGAGAGCGTGTGACGACCACCATCAAACCGCCCGATCCGCACGCCGCGGGGGCGCAGCGCAGCCTCCTCTGGCGCTTTCTCGAGGACTGGATCTGGCCCCGCTGGCGGATCCTGGTGTACGCGCTGGTGCTAACCGGTCTGCTCGCGGCGGTGACCGGCCTCTACCCCATGGTGATCAAGTACGCCTTCGATTCGCTCGTGAAGGGCGAGATGGCGCCCTTGCCGCTGGTGCTGGCAGCCATCGTCGGCGCGACCGCGGCCCGCGCAATCCTGCTTTACATGCATGCGGTGACGGCCAACCGCATCGTGCTCAAGATGACGACGGACATCCAGAAGGCTGCCCTCGCGCATCTCATAAATGCCGACTACGCCCGCCTGACACGGGATACCCCCGGCCGGCTCGTCTCGCGGCTGACCAACGACATCCAGTTCGTCCAGCAGGCGGCGCAGTCGGGCCTCATCGCCTCGATCCGCGACGGCCTTTCGATCTTCGCGCTGGCCGTCGCAATGATCTATCTCGACTGGGCGATGTCGCTGATCGTGCTCGGCGTCTATCCGCTCGCCATCCTGCCGGTGATGACCCTCGGCCGTCGCCTCCGCCGCGTCGCCAAGCAGACGCAGGCGCAGGTCGGCGACATGACGTCGCTGCTGACCGAGAACATGTCGAGCGCGCGCCTGATCAAGACCTACCGCCTCGAGAGCTATGCCGCGTCGCGGATGCACGCGAGCTTCGACAAGATCCTGTCGTTGCGCATGAAGGCGGTACGCAACCGCGCGCGTCTCGACCCAATGCTCGAAGCTCTCGGCGGCCTCGCCGTGGCCGGCGTGATCGCCTTCGCGGCATGGCGCATCGGATCGAGCAAAGCGAGCCTCGGCGACTTCATGGGTTTCGTGACGGCGATGCTGATGGCTTCGCAGCCCGTACGCGCGCTCGGCAACATCTCGACGCGCGTCCAGGAGGGCCTCGCCGCCGCCGAGCGCATCTACGAGCTGCTCGACGAGAAGCCGAAAATCGTCGATCTCCCCGATGCTCGGCCGCTCACCGTGACCAAGGGCGATGTCCGCTTCGAGCACGTCTCCTTCGGCTATGACGAGAACGGCGATCGCAGGGCGCTGCACGACATCGACCTCGCCATCCCCGGTGGCAGCGTCGTCGCCTTCGTCGGCAGCTCTGGCGCCGGCAAGACCACCTTGATCAACCTCGTCCCGCGACTGTTCGACGTCGACCAGGGCCGCATCCTGATCGACGGGCAGGATATCCGCCATGTGACCGTCTCGAGCCTGCGCGCCGCGATCGCCGTCGTGAGCCAGGACGTCGTCCTGTTCGACGACACCATCCGCGCCAACATCGCTCTCGGCCGACTGAACGCGACGGAGGCGGAAATCGTCGCGGCAGCCAAGGCGGCGGCGGCGCATGACTTCATACTGCAGCAGCCCAAGGGCTACGACACCGAGATCGGCGACCGCGGCCTCAGGCTATCCGGCGGCCAGCGCCAGAGGCTTGCACTCGCCCGTGCGATTCTGATGGACGCGCCGCTGCTGCTGCTGGACGAGGCGACGAGCGCGCTCGATTCGGAATCGGAGCATCTGGTCCAGCAGGCGCTCGCCGAGTTCAGCAAAGGCCGCACGACACTCGTCGTCGCCCACCGCCTGTCGACGGTGCGCAGCGCCGACCTCACCTGCGTGATGGAGCAGGGGCGCATCATAGAGAAGGGCAATCACGCCGAGCTCGTTGCCGCAGGAGGCAGCTACCTCAGACTGCTGCGCACCCAGCTCGTCGATCCCGGACTAGCGGCTGCTCCGATCGAGCCGGAGCGGCGCATAGCGGCTCAGCCCCGCTGACCACCGCTCACTTTACGATGCCGACGGCGCGCCCGGCGCGGTGATACCAGCGGTCAGCCCTGAACTTCGCTGTCAGGACCTGCGGGTCGTAGACGGTGTCGAGCCACTGGACGAACGGGATCGGCGCTTGTGACGTGTCCTCCAGGTACTGATCGAAGAAGCGATCGAGCACACCGGTCTTGCTGGCGCGGACATGACCGTACCGCAGGGCGAGCTGGCGACGCGCCTCCTCGACCGGCACGCCTTCGCGCAGGATCAGGTAGAGCCCGCAGAACAGCCCGGTACGGTCTGAGCCCGACTTGCAGTGGATCAGCGTCGGCCCGTCGATCTGGGCAATGGCGTCACGAATGCGGGTCAGCTCGGCCACCTTCGGGGCCGCCCGGGACTTGAGCTTCACATCGACGAGCTTGAGCCCGAGCCGCGCGCACGCCTCCTGCTCGAGCCAATAGGCCCCATGCGCTTCTTCCCCGCGCAGGTTGACGACCGTGCGCACGCCTCGCGCGGCGAGCTGGCGCAGGTGACGCGGCGCGGGCTGTGCGGATCGCCAGATTTCACCCGTAACCCTATGCTGGTTCGGATAGATTTCGCGCAGCACACCGTAGTCGATCAGCCAGAGGTCGAGGTGGTGGACGGTCGAGCCGAAGCTGCGCGAGAGCCATCGCGGAACGCGCCTTCCGGCGGCCACCTGCCAATCGCGAAAGCGACGGCGCCTCTCTTTGGTCAACTTCACCATCGGGCGGCTGCAATCCGAACCACGCTGTTCAACGGGCTTTTCCCATAGTCGACTCGGGGTGCGCCCTTGGCGAACGTCCTTATCGCCTGTATCGGCATCACGCAAACTGGGCTGAAGTGTCGCCCGCGAGACGATCGTCCGCATTCGGCTGAAACAGTGACGGCGACCTTATGGGACCCGTTATCCCGGCCGGAACCGCAACGAAATCACCATCGAGGCGCGGCGTTATGGCAGCGGACGGTGGCAAGCTAACAATTTAGATCACACCCCCCTGCGTTTGAGAGGCAGCGCATGACGCAAACGTGCGCTATGGTTGTGGTACCGAGTCTGGTCGATACCAGCCGTGATCGCGTTTTCATCCGCGCCTCACCTCGATCCGACGCCGGTGCCATTTTTTATTTATCGGGGTCCGGTTTTTCGGCGACGGTGCGAAGGTGCGCCTGCGCGCCCATTGAGAAGCCGGAGCCAACGTCTGTTGGAAGGCGTGCACGGTGAAGGAGTGGCCCGGTTGCAGGACGTTATGGTCGCGCGAATGCTGATCGGCCCCCGGTGTGGACTGTCGTCCATGCGCGGCGGGCTGGCCGCCGTGCGACGCATGAGCGCCCGTCAGCGGAGCCAACGCGGGAGCGGCCGCGCATGACCGCTGCAGGTGCCGCTGACCGCCCCCCCTTGCCGTGGGCACTGCTTACCTACCGCGCCGCCATGTCGCTGGCGCGGCCCGGACTGTGGCTCCTGCTGCGCCGCCGCGCCGGTCGCGGCAAGGAAGACCCGGCCCGCCAATCGGAGCGCTACGGTATTGCGGGGCTCGCACGACCGGCTGGCGACGTGCTGTGGCTGCATGCCGCGAGCGTCGGCGAGACAAACGCCGTCCTGCCGCTGATCGAGCGGCTGCTTGCGGTTCGCCCGGAGCTCCATGTGCTGCTGACCACGGGCACCGTGACGAGCGCCGGCATTGCCGCCCAGCGCCTACCGCGTCGCGCCCTGCATCAATACCTGCCCCTTGATTCAGGCCCCTACGTGCGCCGTTTCCTCGACCATTGGCGGCCGACCGTCGCGGTGCTGACCGAGCAGGAGATCTGGCCCAACCTGATCCTGGAGGCACACGCGCGCGGCATTCGCCTCGCGCTGATCAACGCCCGGATGTCGGAGCGCAGCCTCGCGCGCTGGCAGGCCAAGCCGGAGGTGGCCCGCGCGCTGTTCGGCAAGCTCGACGCCGTCCTCGCGCAGAACGACCAGCTCGCGCGCGCGCTCACCGCTCTCGGCGCGCTCAACGTCTCAGCCGTCGGCAACATCAAGATCGATGCGCCGCTGCTGCCCGCTAACGCGACGGCAGCAGCCGCGCTGTCACGCGCGCTCGCCGGTCGCCCAACATTCCTTGCCGCGAGCACGCATCCGGGCGAGGAGATGGTCGTCGCCGATGCCCACCGCCTGATTCGGCAGACGCACCCCGATCTCTGCACGATCATCGCGCCACGCCATCCGCACCGGGGTCCGGAGATCGCCGCCGAACTCGCCGCCCGCGGCCACACGATCGCGCTCCGCTCGCGCGGCGACTTACCCGGCCCGGGGGTCGAGTTCTATGTGGCGGATACCATCGGTGAGCTCGGGACGCTGTACTCGGTTGCGCGTATCGCCTTCATCGGTGGATCGCTGATCGACAGGGGCGGCCAGAACGCCATCGAGGCCGTCCGCTTCGGCACCAGCGTCCTGGTCGGCCCGCACCGGTCCAGCTTTACGGATATCTACGAGCCGCTGCTGGCCGCGGGCGGTGCTACGGAAGTGCGGTCCGCCGAGGACATGGCGCGGCAGGTACAGATCTGGCTCCAGCAGCCGGCGACCCGCGCCGCCGCCGCTGCAGCCGCGACGGCCGCCCTGGATCGCCTGTCCGGTGGGCTCGAGCGCACGACGGAGGCGATCGTCGCCCTGCTGCCTCGCGCGCGTCGCGCGTAACTGCGGCCGATTGCACACATCGGTATCCGGGAATTCATTCTTTTCAGCGATAGTCACCCCAGCCGATGGCGCCCCCTGGCCGAGTTGGCTAAGGTATCGTCAATAGTTGTAAGCGCGTCTCAGATCGCTCATGCAAGCCTTGGTTCGTGCGTATCAAAACGGATTTCGCGTGCGGTGCAATCGCCGTTCGGGGCGCGCACGCGTAGTCATGGGTGCTTGCTTTGCCCTGGCGCTCGCGGTCCACGCACCGATTGTCGCCGACCGGGCACTGGCGCAACAGCCTTCTCCACCCACCGCCACCGAGACCGACCGCAAGGACGGCGCGACGCGGACCAGGGAAATGACCTGGTTCGAGAAGGTGGCCGAATGGCTTCACGCCTTGAGCCGCAACCACCAGGAAGTCCTCGGCAAGCTCAGCAAGCCGGTCGCCGTGGCGCCGCCGCAGGTTGCATCACCCCCGGCAGCTGCACCGCCGGCGCCTGTCGCATCGTCCCAACCGACCGATGCCGCCAAGAGCCGTGAGATTGTCCGCCAGCTCGAAACCGCCGAACGCACCGACGCCTTGAAGCGGGCCGAAGAAGCCCTCAAAGCCGAGGAGGCTCGCCGCGCCAGCGCCAGCCAGCAGGCCGAGGCGGCCAAGCGCCAGGCGGAGGCCGAGAAGGCTGCGGCCCAAGGTCTCGCCGCCGAGAAGGAGCGCGCCGAGGCCGCGCGTCAGGCGGCTGTCAAGGCGATGGAGGAAACGGAAACTCGCCGCCGCGAGGAGGCTGCCCGCCAGATCGAGGTGGCGCGCCGCGAGCGCGAGGCCAGAGAGGCGGAGGAGGCCGCACGCGCGAAGCTCGCCGCCGAGCAGGCGGCCCGCGACGCGGAAACGCGCAGACAGGCGGAGGCTTTGGCCAAGGCGATGGCCGAGCGCGCAACGACCGAGGCTGAGAAGCAGGCCGTCGAAGAGAGCAAGCTGCGGACCGAGCAGCAGGCGCGTGAGGCTGAGGCCAAGAAGCTCGCCGAAGCGGAGGCTGCTGCCCGCGCCGCCGAGGAAGCCAAGCGTCTCGCCGAGCAGCAAGCCCGAGAGGCCGAAGCAAAGAAGCGCGCTGAAGCCGAGGCTGCTGCCGCCCGTGCCGCCGACGAAGCCAAGCGTCTCGCCGAGCAGCAAGCCCGCGAAGCTGAGACCAAGAAAGTCGCCGAGGCCCAGGCGGCCGCGCGCGCTCTCGAGGAGGCCAAGCGCGCCGCCGAGCAGCAGGCGCGCGAAGCCGAGGCCAGGAAGCTCGCCGAAGCCCAGTCCGCTGCCCGCGCCATCGAGGAAACCAGGCGCGCCGCCGAGCAGCAGAAGCGAGAAGCCGAGGCGAGGAAGCTCGCTGAGGCCGCTACGCGCGCCGCGGAGGAGACCAAGCGGGCCACCGAGCAGCAGGCCCGAGAGGCGGAAGCCAAAAAGCTCGCCGAGGCCCAGGCCGCCGTTCGCGCGGCCGAGGAAGCCAAGCGTGTTGCGGAGCAGCAGGCCAAGGCGAGCGCTCTACCCATCCCCCGGCCGTCGCCGGGCACGACGAAAGGCCCCGACGCGACGTCGCCGCGCGTCGCACACGCGACCGCCGCCACCCGACGCCATTCGTCCAAACGGACGAGCGCAAAGAAATACGCGCAAGTTCAGAAGCGGCAGAGACACTGCCAGCCCTGTCGCTCCGCCGGCCGCTCAGGCCGTCCGCCGGGATGGTACACCGCCGCACACGACGGCAAGCATTGGGGCATCTCCTCGAAGCGCCATCGCGACAGCGCCCACGCCGCCAAGGTGAAGCGGGTCGCGCAGAGCCGGCGCGCGACACCGCGGCACTTCTTCTCCTGCCAGCGCCTGTTCATTCCCGCCTCAAACCGCTGAGCGTCCACCGCTGGCCTCCTGCGCCGCGCCGGAGTGCCCGCGCATTTCCGTTCCCAGGATGCTATGAGCTGTCTGAAATGCGCGTCGTCGCGTTTTCCGCCAGCCGAAAGCCAGCCGGGAATTTCCGATGCAGTTCGAAGTGACGAAGACGTCGAAGCCGCAGCGGGGATCGCTGCGGGCCCTTCGCGGCGTCCTGCCCTACGTGTGGCCCAAGGACCGGCCGGACCTCCAGCGCACCGTCATCGTCACCCTCGTCCTGACCCTCGCCGCCAAGCTCGTCACTGTCACGATGCCGTTCACGTACAAGTGGGCGACCGACGCGCTCGTGGCCGTCGCCGGCGGCGCGCAGGCGACGGCGGCTGCCGCGTCCACCTGGGGCTGGCTGATCGGCGCGCCGGTCGCCGCGACGATGCTCTACGGCCTGTCGCGGATCGGAATCACGGTGCTCTCGCAAGCCCGCGAAGGCTTGTTTGCCAAGGTCGCCATGAATGCGGTGCGCAAGCTCGCGCTGACGACCTTCGAGCACATGCACGAACTGTCGCTGCGCTTCCACCTGGAGCGCAAGACCGGTGGCTTGACGCGCGTCCTCGAGCGCGGCCGTGCCGGCATCGAGAACATCACCCGCATGACGCTGATGACGTTCATCCCGACGATCGTCGAGTTCGCGCTGGTGCTCGGCGTTCTCGCCTACGAGTTCGACTGGCGCTACGTCCTCGTCGTTTCGGTGATGATCGCGCTCTATCTGTGGTTCACGATCTTCGCGACCGAGTGGCGCATCCGCATCCGCCGCACGATGAACGAGAGCGACAGCGACGCCAACACCAAGGCGATCGATAGCCTGCTCAACTACGAGACCGTCAAATATTTCGGCGCCGAGGCGCGCGAGGCGGCACGCTACGACCGTTCGCTTGCCATCTACGAGCGCGCCAGCATCCGCACCTACACCTCGCTCGCCTGGCTCAACAGCGGGCAAGCGGTGATCTTCACGCTGGCGCTCACGGCATGCATGGTGATGTCGGCACGCGACGTGGTTTCCGGCACCAACACGCTCGGCCAGTTCATCATGGTCAATGCCCTGATGCTGCAATTGTTCATCCCGCTCAATTTCATGGGCATGGTCTATCGCGAGATCAAGCAGGGCATCACCGACATCGAGCTGATGATGGACGTGATCGAGCGGGCGCCGGAGGTGGCGGACCGGCCGGCTGCGCGCGACCTCGTGATCAGCGGCGGCGCCATCCGCTTCGAGAACGTGCAATTCCACTACGACCCCGAACGGCCGATCCTCGAAGGCGTCACGTTCGAGGTACCGGCGGGCAAGATGGTCGCGATCGTCGGGCCGTCGGGCGCGGGCAAATCGACGGTCAGCCGCATCCTGCTGCGTTTCTACGACGTCGCGGGCGGGCGCGTGACGATCGACGGCCAGGACATCCGCGACGTGAAGCAGGCGAGCCTGCGCGCCGCGATCGGCGTCGTGCCGCAGGACACCGTGCTGTTCAACGACACGATCGGCTACAATCTCCGCTACGGCCGCCCCGACGCGAGCGAAGCCGAGGTCGAGGCCGCCGCCCGCCTCGCGCAGATCGACGCCTTCATCCGGACTCTGCCGGAGGGTTACAACACGATGGTCGGCGAGCGCGGCCTGAAGCTCTCCGGCGGCGAGAAGCAGCGCGTCGCCATCGCGCGCACCATCCTCAAGGCGCCGCCGATCCTGATGCTGGACGAGGCGACGAGCGCGCTCGACAGCCACACCGAGAAAGAGATCCAGGACGCGCTCGACAAGGTGGCGAAGAACCGCACGACGCTCGTCATCGCGCACCGCCTGTCGACCATCGTCACGGCCGACAACATCATCGTGCTCGACAAGGGCCGCCTCGTCGAACAGGGCACGCACGGCGAGCTGATGGCACGCGACGGGCTCTATGCGTCGCTATGGAACCGCCAGCGCCAGGCCGAGAAGGCGCGCGAGGAGCTGGCCACGGCACTCGCCGAGGAAGGCCAGCGCATCAGCGACGGGCGCGTGAAACCGGAGAGAATCGACCGGGATCCCGCAAAGACCAGCGCGAAAAATTTGGATTCGTAAGGCCTCGCGCAGGAGTTTGCGGACCTGTTTGCGCGGCGCGCTGCTCTACTCAGAAGACTCCCAATGAAGTTTGGCGTCCTCGGCTTCAGCTACGCGGGCTTTGATCATTTTGCTCGCGCAATCGAGCAGGCTGGCCATTACACGGCCAATCTTGGCGACAACGCCCAGACGATCGCCTCGCGTCATGTCTATCGGTCTCTCGGCGTTCGCGACGACGAGATGCTGCTCATCGACCGCGATACGCTCTGCGACTACGGAGGCCCTCCGGCGGTCCTGCTGATGAATGGCGTCTTCCTCGAGCGGAGTCTTCCAACGCCACCGCAGATCACGCCCCTGTTCGTCGGCTTCAACGCTCCGGAAGCCGTCGTTCGCAAGCATCGCGATTGGCTCAAGATGCACGAGCCCATCGGCTGCCGCGACACGCACACATCTGATCTGCTGCAGAGCTTGCAGGTGGATGCCTTTGCATCGGGCTGTGTGACGATGGCGCTACCATCACGCACCCGGGCGCCAGAGTCGGGCCGTCTCCTGGTCGTCTACGGCGCCGGGGCCGGCGCACTACCAATGCCGGTACTGAGGCACATACCAGCGGACATGCTCGAAAGCGCAGATTTCATTCACCACAGGCTACCGTTCGGAGAACTGCCACTTTCCCAGGAGACGTGCAGTTGGGCCGAACGCTTGGAATTCGACATCCTGCGACGCTATCGGGACGAAGCGGCACTTGTGCTCACGCCGCTGTTGCACGTGGCTTCGCCGTGCGTCGCGATGCGCGTCCCGGTCGTGGTGTGCCGAAGGGATCTCGACCCGCGCTTCAGCCTGTTGCGGCAGCTCATGCCCATCTACACACCGGATCGGATCGCCAATATCAACTGGCGGCCCGGGGTCATCGACGTCTCAGCCTATGCCACTGCAATCGTCGACCGCATCAGAACTCTGCTGCAGCGCTCAGAGTAGGTTCGCGCAGCGGCATGAGCCGCCCCGCATTACCGCGGCGCGAGGCGGATCGCGCCGTCGAGGCGGATGCATTCGCCGTTGAGCATCACGTTCTCGCAGATGTGGGTGGCTAGCGCCGCGTACTCCGTCGCATTGCCGAGGCGGGAGGGGAACGGCACCGTCGCGGCGAGCGAGCGACGGGCCTCTTCGGGCAGACCGTCGAACATCGGTGTGTGGAAGAGGCCGGGGAGGATCGCGCAGACGCGGATGCCGCTCTGGGCGAGATCGCGCGCGACCGGCAGCACCATCGACTTGACGCCGCCCTTCGACGCCGCATAAGCGACCTGGCCGATCTGGCCGTCCTCTGCCGCGACCGACGACGTATTGATCATGACGCCGCGCTCGCCATCCGGCGCCATCGGATCGAGCGTCAGCATTCCGGCCGAGCTTTTCGCCATCATCGTGAACGTGCCGATCAGGTTGATCGCGATCACGCGCGAAAACGCCGCGAGCTCGTGCGCGGAAATGCTGCCGTCCTTGCCCTTGCGCACGATGCGCTGGCCGATCGCGATACCCGCGCAGTTGACCAGGATGCGCTCTTGTCCGTTGGCCGCGCGTACGGCCGCGAGCGCCGCGTCGACGTCGGCCTCCTTCGTCACGTCGCACCTCGCGAACGTGCCGCCGATCTCCTTGGCGAAGCTGGTCCCGGCCGCCTCGTTGACATCGAGTATGCCGATCTTCACGCCCTTGGCTGCGAGCGCCCGCGCCGTCTCGGCGCCGAGACCCGAGGCACCACCCGTGACGACGGCGGCGATGTCCTGACCAAGCTTCATATCGAACGCTCCTTCCTGTTCCGCCGGGCCCTTCGGGCCAACCCGCGGTGCTTCCTGTATCTTGAAGACGATGACTTATACATCGGCGGGTCGCCCGCTGCGCAAGCCGCGCCTTCGCAACGGCGAAGCGGCATCGAGCCGCCCCTGCGTCTCAGAGCTCCTTCGCCATCTCGCGCAGACGGAATTTCTGGATCTTGCCGGTCGAGGTCTTCGGCACCTCCGCGAACACCACGTTGCGCGGGCACTTGTAGTGCGCGAGCCGCTCCCGGCACCACGCAATGACGTCGGAGGCAAGCAGCTCGGTGCCCGGCTTGAGCTCGATGAAAGCGCACGGCGTCTCGCCCCAGCGCTCGTCGGGCTTGGCGACGACCGCGCAGGCGGCAATCGAGGGATGCTTGTAGAGGACATCCTCGACCTCGATCGAGGAAATGTTCTCGCCGCCGGAGATGATGATGTCCTTCGACCGGTCCTTGAGCTGGATGTAGCCGTCGGGATGCATGACACCGAGGTCACCGGAGTGGAACCAGCCGCCGGCGAAGGCCTCGTCGGTCGCCTGTGGGTTCTTGAGGTAGCCCTTCATGACGATATTGCCGCGGAACATGACCTCTCCGAGTGTCTCGCCATCGGGAGGGACGAGTTCCATCGTCTCCGGATTCATCACGGTGAGCCCATCGAGAGCGGCGTAGCGCACGCCCTGGCGCGCCTTCTTCTGCGCGCGCCCCGAGGCGTCGAGATCGTCCCAGTCCGCCTTCCACTCGTTGACCGAGGCGGGCCCGTAGGTCTCGGTCAGGCCGTAGACGTGCGTGACGTCGAAGCCCGCCTGCTCCATGCGCGAAAGGACAGCTTCCGGCGGCGGCGCGGCGGCGGTGATGAACTGGACGCGATGATGCAGCGGGCGCATCTCGTTGTCGGTCGCGTTGAGCAGCGTCGACATGACGATCGGCGCGCCGCACAGATGCGTGACGCCGTGCTCCGCCATCGCCTCGTAGATTGCGCCGGCACGGACCCAGCGCAGGCACACGTGGGTGCCGGCGGCGGCGACCACCGTCCACGGGAAGCACCAGCCGTTGCAGTGGAACATCGGCAGCGTCCAAAGATACACGGAGTGCCGGCTCATCTGCGCGGACATGATGTTCGCGTAGCACATCAGGTGTGCGCCGCGGTGATGGTAGACGACGCCCTTGGGATTGCCGGTGGTGCCCGACGTGTAGTTGAGTGAGATGGCGTTCCACTCGTCCTCGGGCATCCGCCACTTGTAGCCGGCGAAGCCACGCTTGATGAAATCCTCGTACTCGACTGGGCTCAGCCGCTCGCCGACCTGCGGGAACTCGGGATCGTCGTATTCAACGAGGCGCGGACGGGCGCGACAAAGCGATAGCGCCTCCCGGATCGTCGCCGAGAACTCGCGGTCGTAGATGAGGACTTTCGCTTCCGCGTGGTCGAGCTGGAACGCAACGATGGCGGCATCGAGCCGGGTATTGATCGAATGCAGCACCGCGCCGGTCATCGGCACGCCGAAGTGCGCCTCCAGCATCGGCGGCGTGTTCGACAGCATCACCGAGACGGTATCGCCCGGTTGGATGCCGAGCCACGCGAGTGCCGAGGCGAGCCGCTTCGACCGCTCATAGAGCTGGGCGTAGGTGAAGCGCTGGCGACCATGAATCACGGCAACGTGATCCGGGTGCACAGTGGCCGATCGCTCGAGAAAGGTCAGGGGCGTCAGCGACTGGTAGTTGGCCGGCGTCTTGCCGAGGTGCGTGTCGTAAGGGTTTGGCATCGGAAATGGCCGTGCTGGGCGCCCTGGCGGACCGGCCGGGGCGCTGTTATTCGGAGTTTAATTTCAAGTCCGTTGCTTTAGCTGACGGCCATGATCGGGGCAATCACTCAGCCGCTGCCAGCAACCTGTGGATATAAGCAGCGGAAATTTCGTGCATTGGAGGCGCGAACAGGAACGCTCGACCGCCGGATGCGTTGATCGTCTGTAGCCGTCGCGTCGATGGGGCTGAACACCAAAAAGTGTCATAACCGGATGCGGCAAATCTGCCAAACATATGGCACATTCGACTGGAATTGATTCGTTGGGCTTGCGGCGGTTCAGCGAAGCAGTCATCGTCCCGCAAGCAGTTGCGGTGCCGACCGATTTGCGGCTTGCTGTCGGTCTATACGTTTGAAAATCCGGAAATCCTCTCGAGAGGCCATTTGCCATGCGGCGCGCGACCCTATGCCTGATCTCCACGCTCGCCATGGCGGCCTCGCTGCCGGTCCTCGGTACCGCCGAGGCGCAGGATCCGTCGCATAACGTGCAATCTGCGCCCGCATCGTCGCCGATCGTGACGTCGTCGATCCCCGGCCAGTACCCGGACGCGCCCCGCACCCCTCAGCCGGGCGAGCCCGCCGAAAAGGTCGAGACGCCGCCGGCGCAGGCTCCGGTCCAGGGCAGCACCACCCCTTCGACACCCGCGGTGCCTGCGCCCACCGAGGTTGCGCCGCCGGCTGCCGTCACGACCCCTGCCGCGCCTCCGGTGCCGCCCGCAACCGAGCCAGCCCCCGCAGTTGCGTCCCCCGCACCGCCGACCGTTCCGCCGCTGCAGACCGCGATGCTGCGTGCCCTTGAGACGAGCCAGCCGCCGGCGCGCCAATCGATGGAGCGCGAGTGGCATCAGGCGGTCAGCGCCTTCTATACCGCCCGTCAAGGCAAGCCCGTCTGGATGACCGAGACCGGCATGACGCCCGCCGCCGAGGCGCTCGTCGCCGAGATCGGCCGCGCCGACGATTGGGGCCTCGACCCGCGCGCCTTCGACGTCGCACTCTCCCGCAGCAGCGATCCCGCGCAACTTGCAGCCGACGAATTGAAGCTGACGCGCGCCGTTCTCACGTACGCGTGGCACGCGCGTGGCGGCCGCCTCGATCCCTCGCAGCTCAGCAAGTGGCTGGACCAGTCGCCACGTCCGATCGATGCCAAGGCCGTCATCGAGCGCTTCGCCGTGTCGACCGATCCGTCCGTCGACCTGCAGAAGCTGCATCCGCAGCACCGGCAATTCGAGCTGCTCCGCCGCGCCTATCTCAAGGCCCGGGCCGGCAACGTGGCCGTCGCGGCAAAGGCCGAGGCGGACGATCCGACCGAGGTGACCATACCGAATGGCCCGCTCGTCCAGCTCGGTGACCGCCACGAGGACGTTGCGCTTGTCCGTCGCCGGCTCGAAGTTCCCGCGCGCAGCCCCGATGAAGCCGACCTGTACGATGAGGATGTGGCCGCCGCGGTGCGCAACTTCCTCGGTGCCACCTACAAGGCCCGCGACGGGCGTACGGTTCGTCGCGCCGAATTTCCTGATCTGACCAACGCCGCACGCGCACGTTTGAGCCAGAAGAAGAAGGCGCAACCGGCGGTCGCCAGCCGCGAGCCGACGATCAAGCAGTACCTCGTCAACCTCGAGCGCTGGCGCTGGATGCCGGAGGCGCTTGGCCCCACGCACGTCTGGAACAACCTGCCGGAGTACGCGACACGCGTGATCCGCGACGGCAAGGTCATCCACCAGGAGCGCATCATCATCGGCAAGCCTACGAACCAGACGCCGGTCTTCTCCGACGCCATGCAGTTCGTCGTTTTCCATCCCGACTGGGGCGTACCGGGGACGATCAAGGTGCAGGATCTGCTCCCCTCGCTGCAGATGGGCGACGACTCCGTCCTGCAGCGCCGGAACATGCGCATCGTCAACGGCAACCGCACGATGCATCCGGCCGAGATCGACTGGTCGCGCACCGACATCCGCAAGATCTCGGTGGTCCAGGACCCCGGTCCGAGCAACCCTCTCGGCCGCCTGAAGTTCATGTTCCCGAACAAGCACGACGTCTACATGCACGACACGCCGACGAAGAACCTGTTCGACACGCCGGTGCGTGCCTACAGCTTCGGATGCATCCGCGTGCGCAACCCCGTTCGCCTCGCCGAGCTGGTGTTCGGCATCGATCGCAACTGGACACAGAGCGATATCGATCCGCTGCTGACGCCGCGCGCCCAGCAGAACAATCGCGTCGACCTCAACCGGCGCATTCCCGTCCACAACACGTACTTCACCCTGCTCGCCGACGAGGACGGCAAGGTCACGTCGTTCGCCGACGTCTACGGCCACGACAAGCGCATCCAGTCGGTACTGCTCGACGGCGAGCGCGTGGACGTCGTGGCCCGCACGGATCCAGCGGCTGCGCTCGACCGCAAGGTGAAAGAGCTCGCCTCCGCGCCGCCGCGGCCCCGCAACGAAGAGTATAGCGGTGGCTGGTGGGGCTGGGGTGCGCCTCCCCCAGGCCGGCGCGGCAAGCAGAACAACGACTTCTTCTCAGGCCTCTTCGGCAACTGAGGGGTGGCGCGGCTACCGCCGACGCTCTTGATCGCCACACACGACAAATCCCGAGCCGTAGAGCACTCTCCAATCTCATTGAATCGCAGTGCGATCGAATGAGATTGGAGAGTGCTCTACACCTATAATTCTAGAGCATCTCTATCGAACCGCTGAATCGCGAAGGCGATTCCGTGCGGTCCAATGATGCTCTAGCCGACGCGGGGATTTTCTATTCGGCTGCGATATCGAATTTTCAGGCGACAGCCGCCTGGCGCCGGGCGCGCTTCAGCCGGCGCGATGCCACGCCGCGCTGCGCCACGTCGAGCTGGATGACATGGATGTCGGTCACCTCGAAGCCGAGGAACACGCCGGGCGCGGCGTTGATGGTCACGCCCTGCCCGCGGCCGTCAGGGATCACGATGCCCGCGTCGAAGCGGCCCTCGATGACCTCGAACAGCGTCCGCGCCGGCTCGAGCTTGGATACCACCACGATATGGTCGTACGCCTCGTCGAGGGCGTCGAGCACCAGGTTGACCCAATCGGGATCGAGCCGCGCGCCGAGCACATCCGGCGAGCCGCACGCGACCACGTTCGCGTCGCTGTCCGGCAGCCGCGCGATCACGTCCTCAAACGTGGCGCGACCGGCAAGCAGGTCGTTGATGCCCGGCTGCTCCGGCAATAGGCCGAGCGAGGTGGCGACGCCTGTCCCATCGCGGCTCCAATCGACCAGCACCGACCGGCGCCCCGAGCTTGCAAGCGTGGAGACAAGATCGCGCGCGTCGCTGGCAAGGTCGGCGCCATCGCCCGCGAGCAGCGTACGATAGCCGCGGCGCGTCGACGCCACGGCCGCGATGTGGCGGGCCGCATCGCTGGTCGAGGAAAGGGCCGTAAACTGCGCCGGGCGCGCCTCGGGCACGAGCGACGGCGACATCGGCGTAGCCTGCTCACGCGCTCCGCTCGTGCCGGCCGTTCGGCCAGCGAGCGAGACCTCTTCACGCTGCTGGACCGGCATCGAGTGATCGGCCATACCGCCGACAGGCATCCGACGCGCGCCGACTGCGAGTTCCCTGATGATCACGAGGACGAACCCGATCATGAGCGTCGACACGGCCGCGAGCAGCGCCAGCGGCCCCTTGCGCGACACCGGGATTTCGGACGCTTTCACCGGCGCCACCAGGGCGCTGACGCCCTCGCTGCCGGAGCGCTCCTGCGCCGCCTCGAGCGCGCGGCGCTTTTCGGCTGCATCGCGCTCCAGGGCGGCGAGCTTCGCCGCGTCGGCTGCGACATCGGTTGCGCCGGCCCTGGCCTGATCGAGGCGCGCGCGCGCGTCGCCCTCGCGCGTGGCGGCCGCAGCGGCTTCCTTCTCCAGGCTCTCGGCGATCGTGGTCGCCTCGCGGAACATGCGCCAGCGCAGCTCGCTCAGCTTGACCTGGAGATCGCGAACTCGCGGATGCCCGGCGGGCAGCGATCGTTCGGCCGCCGTCTTCTGCACCTCGACGCGTACGCGCTCGGCGATCAGCTCGTGCAGCGCGGGCGACGGGTGCACGTCGGGAATGCCTTCTACCGCGCCCTTGTCGAGCAATTGGCGGACGCTGCGAGCCCGGGCCTCGGACGTGTCGCGCTCGCGGCGTGTCTGCGCAACCGCCGTGGCGAGCGCCGTCATGTCGCCGCCTTCGGCCACCGCGCCTGGCGATGTCGAGGCCACACCGGTGGCGGAGCGGAAGCGCTCGACGGCCGCCTCGGCTGTCGACGCCTCGACTGCCAGCTTCTCGACGTCGACGATGTCGCCTGCGGATCCTGCGATGCCGGGTCCCGCTTCGAGGTACAGGTCCGCGAGGCCCTGAACGATGCGGGCGGAAAGCTGCGGCGCCGGTGCCACGAATTCGATCGTCACGCGCCCGCCATCGCTGCTCGGCACGACGCGCAAATTGCGCTGATAGGCCGCCAGCGCCCGCTGCTCGGCGGTGTCGCTGGCGCGCGGCTTGCCGAGTCCGACCGCCTGCATGAGCCGGCCGAGCGCATTCGACGGCATTGCGGCGTTGAAGGCGGGATCACGCGCGAGGCCGAGATCGGTGACCAGCTTCTCGGCGAAGGCACGCGAGCGCAGCGCTTCGACCGCCGCCGACGTCTGGCCAGTCGGAACGGCGAGCTGCGCGACCGCGGCATACTGCGGCTGCGACAGCCACGTGAGTCCCACGAACGTCATCGCGCCGACAAGGCCCGACACGATCAGCACCCGCAGCCACGCCCGCATGAGCACCCCCCACAGCGAGGTGGCGGCAGCATCTTCGGAAGACGATCTCGAATCCAAGCGCATAATCACACGGCCGGTTGAAGCTTTGCGGCGGTTCCCGAGTGCGCCTCGTGCGCAGGGCAACCGATGAACGTTCGTCCCGGATTAGAACGCTCCGCCGTAACGATTCCATTAAGCACGGTGAAACGACCGCCGTGCTTACCTCTCGTTAACCTCTGGGAGAGCGAAAGCCCGTCCGATGGGATCGCCACTACTCACTATTCCGCGCGCGACTTCGCGGTCGCCTGGGCGAGCGCATCCGGCGTATCGATGTCGAGAAAGATCGCATCGGTCGCGAGATCCACTTCCGCAACTTCGCTCGCGCTCGCGGCGATGATATGGCGCGCGCCGGTATCGCCCTCGATCGCCATCAACTCCTTGAAATAGGCGCGATCGAAAAGCACCGGATTGCCGCGCTTGCCGAGATGCACCGGAACCACGATCCCGCGCCCCTCCTTCGGCGAGAAAGCCGCTATCAGGCGATCGATGTGTCGCGCCTCGATGCGTGGCATGTCACCGAGCGCCACGATCGCGCCGTCAACATCCGCGGGCGCCGCCGCGAGCCCGGCTTTGAGTGACGTACTGAGACCGCTGGCGAAGTCCGGATTGTGGACGATGCGAACGTCGATGCCGGCAAGCGCGCCACGCACCGCTTCCGCCTCGTGCCCGGTGACGACGATCACCGGCGTCGCCCGGCTCGCAAGCGCGGCCCGCACCGCGCGCACGACCAGCGGCACGCCGTCGAGCGTCTCGAGCAGCTTGTTGCGAACGCCATAGCGCGTCGAGCGGCCGCCCGCGAGCACGACGGCGGCGATGCGCGGCGCGCGCCGTTCCGCCTCCTCGCCGGCCGCCTCCTCACTCGTCGGCGGCAGCTCGCGCGGCTGCGGGCGCGTTACGATCTCCTTCAGCAGGCCGCCGAGCCCCATCGACGCCACATCGTCGGAGGTGACGACAACACCCGCGAGGCGCCGTTCGAGGATCCAGTCGAATCCGTTGATCTTGGGCGAGGCCGCGCAGCTCGGAGCGCCTATGACGTCGGTATCGCCGAGATGGCCGAGCAGCATCAGGTTGCCGGGATCGACCGGCATGCCGAGCCGCTCGATCGCGCCGCCAGCCGCAACGAGCCCCGCCGGGATGACGTCGTGCCGATCGACGATAGCCGACGCCGCGAACACGATGATCGGATCGAGCCCCGCTGCCGTCATGCGCGAGATCGCGGCTGCGACCGCGTCCGTCTCGTGCGGCACCGTATCGACCTCGCCGATGCGGCTGCCGAGGGCTTCGAGGCGGTTTGCGATCGCGCGGCGGCGCTTCTCCAGGATGCTCGTGCGCGTGCCCGGCAACTTCGTCAGCACGAGGCCGGCGCTCGCCTGCCGGAATGGCCGCACATGGATGAGGCCCCCGGCCTCGCGGGCCAGCGCCTCGGCGGTTGCAACGACCGATTCGCCGAGCGCAAACGTGATGACCTTGACCGTCGCGATCATCTGGCCGCGGGTCACGCGCTCGAAGGCCGGGACCGTGGCGACCGTCAATCCTTCGTCGAGACCGTTGAGGCGGCGCAGGCGCACGGCATCGATCTCGACCAGTCCGGCGGCATCGGCGTAGAGATTGGCGCGGCCGGTGAACGGCTCAGCGACGTGCATCACCGCGCCTTCGAGTGCGAGCGCGACCCGCGACGCCGCCGCATCCTCGCCGACGTCGCCAGCCTCCAGCACCGCCGCCGTCACGGTCTCGATACCGGCGGCAGCGAGACGCGCGATCTCGTCGGCACCGAGTACGCGGCCCTTCTTGATCGCGCCGGACGGCGTCGCAATCGAGTGCGCCAGGATCGCACCGGTGGCCGACTGCAGGGACACGCGCTCGAACTTCATCTCATCTCACTCAAGGCTTCTCGCGGCCCCTGTCGCTGCGTGTCACTCGTCACATCGTCGCGCCGAGCACCCACGGCACGAACTCGGCATCGCCGTAGCCGAGCAGCTCCGATTTCGACTTCTCGCCCGAGGCGACGCGGAGGACGTGATCGAATATCTCCTTGCCCTTCTCGCCGATCGATACGCCGTCGAGGATGTCGCCGCAGTTGATGTCCATGTCGTCCAGCATCTGGTGGTAAATGGCGCTGTTGGTCGCAAGCTTGATCGACGGCGTCGGCTTGCAGCCGTAGGCCGAGCCGCGACCGGTCGTGAAGCAGAGCACGTTGCAGCCGCCCGCCACCTGGCCCGTCGCCGCGACCGGATCATAGCCGGGCGTGTCCATGTAGACGAAACCCTTCTCCGTGATCGGCTCGGCGTAGCGATAGACGGCGGTCATCGTGCGCGTGCCGCCCTTGGCCGCGGCGCCGAGCGACTTCTCGAGGATCGTCGTCAGGCCGCCCGCCTTATTGCCGGGCGATGGATTGTTGTCCATCGAGCCGTCGTTCTTGGCGCAGTACTGCTGCCACCACTTGATGATATCGACGAGCTTCTCGCCGACCTCGCGCGTTGCCGCGCGCCGCGTCAGCAGATGCTCGGCACCGTAGATTTCCGGCGTCTCCGAGAGCACCGCGGTGCCCCCATGCTCGACCAGCATGTCGACGGCCGCGCCGAGCGCCACATTCGCCGTGATGCCGGAATAGCCGTCCGATCCGCCGCACTGCAGCGCCAGCGTCAGCTCGGACGCGGGCATCGTCTCACGCCGCGCGGCATCGACCTTCGGCAGCATCTCCTTGATCGCCTCGACGCCGGCCGCGACGGTCTTCTTCGTGCCGCCCACCTCTTGAATCGTGAAGGTGCGGAACGTGTCGCTCTCCCTGATGCCGGTCTGCTCCATGAACGTGCGGATCTGGAACCCCTCGCAGCCGAGCCCGACCATCACGACGCCGCCCATGTTCGGGTTCGCTGCGTAGCCCCATTGCGTGCGCTTCAATACCTCGTAGCCCTCGCCCTTGATGTCGAGCGCGCAGCCCGTGCCGTGGACCAGCGGAATGACGCCGTCGATGTTCGGATACTGGTCGAGGATGCCGGACTGCTCGATCTCCTTGGCCATGAAGCGCGCGACGCTCGCCGAGCAGTTCACGCTGGTCAGGATGCCGATGTAGTTGCGCGTGCCGGCCTTGCCGTTGGCGCGGCGGTAGCCCTCGAACGTCGCGCGCGCACCGGCGGGCAGCAGCGGCTCCTCCTTGGCGTCCTTGGCGAAGGCATAGTCGCGATCGAACTCACCGAACGCGCAGTTGTGCGTGTGGATGTGGCTGCCGGGCGCGATCGCTTCGGTCGCGAAGCCGATGATCTGGCCGAACTTGAGGACGGGCTCGCTCTTTTCGATGAGGCGCGTCGCCATTTTGTGGCCGCGTGGCACGCGCGCGGTCGCCGTGACCCCATGCGCCTGCACGCCCTGTGCGATCTGGTCGACGGCGACGACGACATTGTCGCGCGCGTTGAGGCGCAGCGTGCGCGGTTCGGCGGGCGTCTTGTCCTGCATCTCTGGCTCCCTCGAATCTTGGAACTTTTCTTAAGTGTATTGAGCGCTTGCCTGGCCGCTCCGTCAATCGGGTGTATTTACTACGGGTTGCGCCCGATCGCGCGATCTCAACTCGCCATCACACAGGCGTGAGCCCCCTGGTGCAGGTGCGAAGACGATCCATATACGGTTCATGACGGACGCGGCCGGCCCTGAAGGCCGACCGGCACTCGAAAAAAGAACCAACGACGACTTAAGAAACGAGCCAACAAATGAATGAGATGCCGAAAGTGTAGTGGCGCCGTAGCGTATCGCCAGTAGCGACGCCGACCACACTCCGACAACCCAATCGATGGATTTCAACCACTCGACCCCTGAGGGACCGAGCGCCTGTGCTTGCGCATGGCTCCGGCGGACGAGCCGGTAACAGAGCTTCGGCGGACGCCGAAACGGCAAGGGAAAAGGGGACCCGCGGTTTCCCGAGCCGAAAAAAAATCAAACGCGGCCCAAAGAAGACGGAGCAAAATCATGAAGACGATCATCAGCACCTTCGTTGCCCTCGGCGTGTTCGCTGGCGCCGCCAGCGCCCAGACGTTCAAGCCCTTCGACGACATCACCATCGCCCTGCCGAAGGCGCCCTACACCAACGACGACTTCCGCCAGGCGCTGCCCCGCGGCCCGCATGACGAGTTCAACAACCCCAGCCTGCCGCTGCCGCTGACGGACGCGACCTTTCCGGACATCGTGATCGCGACGCCCTGATCGATCGCTGACACGCAAACACATATCGAAACTTGAGATAAACGGAGAAAAACTATGAAGACCGTTCTGAGCACCCTCGTTGCCGTCGGCCTGTTCGCGGGCGTCGCCAATGCCGCGTTCGATCCCTTCAACGATCCGAGTCAGGCGCTGCCGCGTTCCCAGGGCTATGAGCAGGCCCTGCCGCGGGCGCCGCATAGCGATGACGGCTTCCGTCAGGCGCTGCCGCGTGGCGCGTTCGACGAGTTCAACAATCCGAGCCTGCCGCTTCCGCTGACGGACGCGACGTTCCCGGACATCGTGATCGCGACGCCCTGATCGCGTTGAGTAAGCGGTGAAACGACTGCGGCCCGGAGCGTGCTCCGGGCCGCAATCTTTTCTGCGGAGACAGTGGGGAGAAACGGAATCAGGAGCGGCGGTCGCGCGGGCCTTTGATGCGGCGGCGCAGGTGCGGTAGCGCGGGCCCCGGCGGAACGTGGCGGACAGGGCCATTCTCGGCACACCAGGCACCATACGCCGCCATCGTCAGCGCGATCAGCATCAGCACCAGCGTCAGCGCCTGCGCGCCGGGATGCGACGCGAGATTTGCAGCGCCGGGCAGAAAGCTGCCAGTCGTCAGGGCGGCTGAAACGATGAGCGGCGTGCCTGCCATGTTCTTAACCTCTGCCGGGGACGCGGGACCAAACCGCGACCGAATACGTGAAAAGCCTCGATTGCTTTGCGATTGAGAAGATAATCGTTTGTTCAGCAATTCCCAGCGCATTCGCAAGATACGGTTGCCGAAAGGTTTCCGTCCGTGCCAAGTCCCTGCACGCCTGCGCACATCCGCCTTTCGGCCCATCGCCATCCTCCGCGCGACGTGACAACATCGCCGCTACCGCATCCAGAGGAGCCCGCGCATCGTGCCCAACGAGTTTCTCGACACCCTTGAGACGCGCGAGCCCGAGGCGCGCGAGCGTTCGCAGTTCGGCCTGCTGCCCGATCTGGTGCGCAAGGCGATCGCCGGAGCGCCGGGATGGTCTTCACATCTGGAAGGCGTCGATCCGGCAACGCTGACGTCACGCGCGGCGCTCGCGAAGCTGCCGCTGCTGCGCAAGGCGTCGCTGCATGGGTTGCAGGTCGCCCGCCCGCCGTTCGGCGGATTGAACGTTTCGAGCGGCGCCGATCTCGGCCGCGTCTTCATGTCGCCCGGCCCGATCTTCGAGCCGGAGGGGCTCGGCACCGACTGGTGGCGCTCGGCACGCGCGCTCTTCGCGGCGGGCGTGCGGCGCGGTGACATCATCCACAACACCTTCGCCTATCACCTGACGCCCGGCGGGTGGATCATGGACGCGGGCGCGCGTGCGCTCGGCTGCGCCGTCATCGCGGCCGGCCCCGGCAACACCGAGCAGCAGCTCGAGGCCATTCAACACCTGAAGCCAACCGTCTACGTCGGCGTGCCGGACTATCTCAAGATCCTGCTCGACAAAGCCGCCGAGCTCGGGCGCGACGCGTCCTCGATCAAGCGGGCGCTGGTCTCGGGCGGCGCGCTGTTCCCGTCGCTGCGCGCCGAATACGCCAAGCGCGGCGTCGCGGTGTTCCAGGCCTACGCGACCGCCGATCTCGGCAACATCGCCTACGAGAGCGCAGGGCCCGACGGCGCCGTCGATGGCATGATCGTCGACGAGGGCGTAATCGTGGAGATCGTGCGGCCCGGCACCGGCGATCCGGTGCCCGAGGGCGAAGTCGGCGAGGTCGTGGTCACCGCCTTCAACCGCGACTATCCGATGATACGACTCGCGACCGGCGACCTCTCCGCCGTGCTGCCCGGCCGCTCGCCGTGCGGACGCACCAACATGCGCATTCGCGGCTGGCTCGGCCGTGCCGACCAGACGACCAAGGTCAAGGGCATGTTTGTCCATCCCGAGCAGGTGGCGGAGGTGGCGAAGCGCTTCCCCGAGCTCGGCCGCGTACGCCTTGTCGTCACGCGCGCCGGCGAGCAGGACGTGATGACGCTGAAGGCCGAGGCGGCATCCCCTGACGCGGGGCTCGCCCAGCGCCTCGGCGACGCGGTTCAGCACGTGACCAAGCTCAAGTCCGCGATCGAGATCGTCGCGCCGGGTACGCTACCCAACGACGGCAAGGTCATCGCCGATGACCGGAGTTATGGGTAGTTTTTCTTGCCGCGGTCCGCAACGCCTTCGGCTACTGCGGCCGCGGAACTGCCTCGCCGGTTGGAGATCGAACCTCGCGGCCTTCGGCCGCCACCTTGTTCCCCTCTCCCCGCGTGCGGGGAGAGGGTTAGGGTGAGGGGCGGCGGCACACGCCAACGTCAGCGCAAGCTCCCACCCCTCACCCCGACCCTCTCCCCATTGAAGGCAATGGGGAGAGGGGGAAGAAAGCCGCGCGATGTCGCCGCGCTATTCCGAAACCGGTCTCTCTGGCTCCGCTTCCGCCACCCGTGCCAGCGCCTCGGCGATGCGCACGCTGTCGAGGTCGTCCTTGTGGATGACGTCGATGGCGCCGGCCTTCACCAGAGTTGCGCGGCGCATCCGGTCGACCTGGCCACTCACGACGATGATCGGACCCGCGTAGCCGCAGCGGCGCAGGAAGGGGATGGTCTGCGTCGCGTTGTCGGACGGCTTCAGGTAGTCGTCGAGGAAGATCAGCTCGGGATGGCGCTCGATCACGCAGTCGAGCGCCGAGCCGAGTGTGCGGGCGCGGCGCACCTCGATGCTGTAGCCGAACATGATATGCAGCGTCGCGCGCAGCCGGTCGGCGTCGAAGTTCTCGTCCTCGACGATGAGGACGTCGGCGAGGCGCCGGGCGTCCTGCTGGGATTTCGCAGCGTCACTCTTGCGCGCGAGGAACGTGCCGCCACGATCCTTCGCCTGCTCGTCCGCCATCGAAATGCGACCCTCGCCCCTCCGTGCCGCCGCCTATCCGAGCGGTCACGTCGCCATGTACTGGCCGCCATTCGCATCGAGGCAGGCACCGGTGATGAAGCCTGCATCGTCGGAGGCGAGGAACACGACGCAGCGCGCGATCTCCTCGCCATTACCGAGCCGTCCGACTGGAATGAGCGGCAGAATCTTGGTTTCGAGAATGTCCTTCGGAACCGCGGCGACCATCTCCGTATTGATGTAGCCGGGCGCCACCACGTTGCACGTGATGCCCTTCGCGGCGCCTTCGAGCGCGACTGCCTTCGAGAAGCCGACGAGGCCCGCCTTGGCGGCCGCGTAGTTGGCCTGGCCGAACTGGCCCTTGCGGCCATTGATGGAGGAGATCGAGATGATCCGCCCGAAGTTGCGCGAGCGCATGGAGTCGATCACCAGCCGCGTCATGTTGAAGGCGCTATCGAGGTTGGTGCGGATCACGTCGCCCCAGTACGCACGCGTCATCCGGTGCAGCGCCGAGTCGCGCGTGATGCCGGCGTTGTTCACGAGCACGTCGATCGGCCCGAGGTCGCGCGTGATCTGCGCCACGGCCTTCTCGCACTGGTCGTAGTCACCGACGTCGAACTTGTAGACGGGGATGCCGCTCTCGGCCTGGAATTTCTGCGCCGCCGCGTCGTTGCCGGCATAGGTCGCGGCCACCCTGTAGCCTGCTTTCTTCATGGCGAGGGAGATCGACTCGCCGATCCCTCGGGTACCACCGGTCACAACAGCTACGCGTGCCATACTGCGCTTCCTCTCCCCTTCAGGCCGAGCCACACAGCTCAGCTAGTCTTTTTTAGTTGATCAGCTCTTGTTCTGGCGCAAAAGGCAGGCGAACCGCAAGCGGCCGCCTGCCTTATCGTTTACGACGAAGTTCAGTCGCGCTGGACGCACATGGCGACACCCATGCCGCCGCCGATGCACAGCGTGGCGAGGCCCTTCTTCGCGTCGCGGCGCTGCATCTCGTAGAGGAGCGTTGTCAGCACGCGCGCGCCAGATGCGCCGATCGGATGGCCGATGGCGATCGCGCCACCGTTGACGTTCACCTTCGAGGTGTCCCAGCCGAGGCCCTTGTTGACGGCGCACGCCTGCGCCGCGAATGCCTCGTTCGCCTCGATCAGATCGAGATCCTGCACCGTCCACCCGGCCTTCTCGAGCGCCTTCTTCGACGCCGGGATCGGCCCCGTGCCCATGATCGACGGATCGACGCCGGCGTGCGCCCAAGACACGATGCGCGCGAGCGGCTTGATGCCGCGCTTCTTCGCTTCCTCGAGCGTCATCAGCACCACGGCGGCGGCGCCGTCATTGATGCCGGAGGCATTGGCCGCCGTCACCGAGCCTTCCTTGTCGAACGCCGGGCGCAGCTTCGAGATGGACTCGAGCGTCACGCCATCCTTGATGTACTCGTCGTCGGCGACCGTGACCTCGCCTTTGCGCGACTTGATCGTCACCGGGACGATCTCGTCCTTGAACTTGCCGGCCTTCCTGGCGGCCTCGGCCTTGTTCTGGGAGGCGACCGCGAACTTATCCTGCTCGTCACGGCTGATCTGCCACTGGCGCGCGACGTTCTCGGCGGTAGTGCCCATGTGGTAGCCGTTGAAGGCGTCCCACAGACCGTCCTTGATCATCGTGTCGATCATCTTGGTGTCGCCCATCTTCGTGCCTTCGCGAAGATACATGACGTGCGGCGACTGGCTCATGCTCTCCTGGCCGCCGGCGACGACGATCGATGCCGAGCCGTCCTGGATCTGCTGGGCCCCAAGCGCGACCGCGCGAAGGCCCGAGCCGCAGAGCTGGTTCATGGCCCAGGCCGGCGCGTCGACCGGGATGCCGGCCGCGATCGAGGCCTGGCGGGCGGCGTTCTGGCCTACGCCTGCCGTCAGGATCTGGCCCATGATGACCTCGGAGACGTCGCCCGCCGCGACACCGGCGCGGTTGAGGGCGCCCTGGATGGCCGTCTTGCCGAGCTCGTGCGCGGGCAGGCTCGCCAGTGAGCCGTTGAACGAGCCGACCGGCGTGCGGGCCGCGCTCGCGATCACGATCGTCGAGGAATCTGCGCTCATCGTCGTCTCCTGAGTGATCGGGCGGCGCTTGGTCCGCGTGGCCCGGAGAGGATCCGGCCCTGCCGGAATCCCGTTGGTAAGTATAGTACGATTACAGTCGATCGCGCCGCCCGGCAACGGACTAGCGTGGAAACCAAGGTGGCTCATCCGAGCTGCTGCAACGCAATCCAAGGTTTCCCGACAGGCCGCGAGCGTGGTACCATTGCCGCATGTCAAGGACCAAGAGGCGGCCAGACCCATGCTGAACAAGTCGGACGCACCTGCAGGCAAGGACGCAGCGGCGGCCAAGAAAGAGCCGGTTGTCATCAAGAAATATGCCAACCGCAGGCTCTATAATACCGAGACCAGCACCTACGTAACGCTCGAGGATCTGGCGCAGATGGTGCGCTCGGAGCGCGACTTCGTCGTCTTCGATGCGCGCACTGGGGATGACCTGACTCACTCGGTCCTGACCCAGATCATTGTCGAGCAGGAGAGCCGGGCCGGCGCGCAGACGCTGCTGCCGGTGCCGTTTCTGCGCCAGCTCATCCGCTTCTACGGCGGCGCGATGGAGCGGATGGTGCCGAGCTACCTGCAGGTCAGCCTCGAGACTTTGACCCGTGAGCAGGACCGCTTCCGCAAGCAGTTCGCCAACGCCTTCACCCCGCAGGGCGCACTCGAAGCCTATCAGGAGCAGGCGCGCAAGAACCTCGCCCTGTTCGAGCAGGCGATGACCATGTTTACGCCGTTCGCTGGCGTGAAGCCGAGCGGCAAGGCCGACGAGGCCGCAGTGAAGAGCGAGCCGGGCGTCGCGCCTGCAAAGCCTGCGGCTGCTGCAGCCGAATCACCGCGCGACAGCGATGAGCTAACCTCCATGCGCAACGAGCTCGCGGCGATGCAGGCGCGCATCGACAAGCTCGCGAAGACCAAGAGCTAAAGCCCGCGCATCGCCTTTCCGCACGGCGCTTAACACCTGCAATCACAGCGTGCCGCGTGCTCTTGCACTCGCGTTGATTTGCCGTCATCCTCTTGCCAAACACAAGCAGGAGGCGCCCTTGAGCGATGCGGAACCGATAAGTCTTCGCCCCCATCACCGGACAGGCCACAGCTCAAGTCACGGCGGGAGCAGCTCGCCCCACCAAGCCTCCCGCGTGCCGTCCCAGACGCCCGCCATCGTCGTTTTCAACCGGCGTGAATTGCTCGCCATACTGGACGTCTACGGTCGGCAGGTCGCGGCTGGCGAGTGGCGCGACTACGCCATCGACCACGGCCGTGAGACGGCGACCTTCTCGATCTTCCGTCGCGCCAGCGAGGTGCCGCTCTATCGCATCGAGAAGACGCCGAAGCTCGCGCGCAAGCAGGGCGCCTACAGCGTCGTCAGCGCTACCGGACTGATCCTCAAACGCGGCAACGAACTCGACCGCATCCTCGCCGTCATCGACAAGAAGATGCGCCTCGTCGTGTGATACGATTTACGAGGGTGAGAGCGTTCCAGGAAAACGTGTCATGTCGGCCGAGATCATCAATCTGCGTCAGGCGCGCAAGCAGCGTGCGCGCGATCGCAAGTCCGCCGAGGCTGCCGAGAACCGCGCGCGCTTCGGCCGATCCAAGGCCGAGCGCGTGGTCGAGGAGCTGTCGCGCGCCCGCGCCGAGCAGGCCCTCGACGGCCACGTGAGGACGCGTCCGGATGCCTCCGCGACGCCGGATCCCGCGAGCGAGGAACACGCGGAGGTGTCGGACGGCGGCCCGAAATCCCCGCCCAAATCGCCGCAATGAGGCCACTCAAGCGCTCGTTTTCGCTGCGCGGGCATCGGACGTCCATCTCTCTCGAGACGCCCTTCTGGAGCGCCCTTCAGGACATCGCCGCCCGCGAGCGGACCTCGCTTGCGAAACTCGTCAGCCAGATCGATCAAAATAGAGGTAAATCAGGTCTTTCGAGCGCTGTAAGAATTTGGATTCTCGGTTACTACCGGGAACGATGCGTTAACCCACCAACCGCATCCGGAAATTCAGACTAAGCATCTGATTCTTTGCGATCTCTCCTTGCCGCCGCCGCAAAAACGCCCCGAAATTGGTACGAGGGTATGTTCGGGTACGTCGGGTCGAGGGAACCTTTCGTTAACTACCCGCCGTTCATGTTGATGCTGCCTTTCGGTCTGCGGATCGCGCGTGGGGGTTGCAGCTCGGTATGAGGCCGTGTCAACGGCAGCCCGAACGGGGAAACAGGCCCGCTAGCGGTACACGACCGCCGGGCTATCAGGAGCTTGTTGCATGACATCTCGCGTGAGCCGCCGGCTTGCTACGTTCGTAACCGCTGGCTGTCTGTTTGGGATCGTACCGCTCGCAGCCTGCGCCCAGGACGTCTCCACCTCGGAGCCGTTCCGCATTGCGCAAAGCTCCCCCAAGAAGGAAAAGGCAGCCAAGTCCTCCAAGAAGGAGGAAAAGGTCCACAAGATCGCGATCCAGGTTGCCGAGAACAACCCGGCGCTCATGAACCTCGCCCTCAACAACGCCGCCAACATCGTCTCGCACTACAAGAAGCTCGGCGAGAAGGCGGTCGTGGAGATCGTGACGTTCGGTCCCGGCCTGCACATGCTGCGCGACGACACCGCCCACACCGCGGTGAAGCAGCGCGTCCAGCAGTTTGCGCTGGAGACACCCGAGGTGATCTTCCAGGCGTGCGCCAACACGCAACAGAACATGTCGAAGGCGGAAGGCAAGGAAGTGCCGCTGATCAGCGAGGCCAAGATCACGCCATCGGGCGTCGTCCGGCTCGCCGAGCTGCAAGGCCAGGGCTACGCCTACATTCGCCCGTGATTTCACTGACTGGTGGTGCTGGCTCTCTGAGAGCCAGCACCGCTGACCAACGGCGCCGCAGGAGCGCCGGAGAAAAGGGGTAGACTGGTGCGACGGCCGGGAATTCCGCCGAATACTGCTGCGGAGCGCAGCGCGCACTTCTCGCTTCTGCTCGCACGGCCAGGATCGCTTGCGTCGCAGTCCCTAAGCGCTGCGTCCCTCGATCGATGCACGATCATCGAGCCGTCGCTTGCATTGAAGCCGGTGTGTCGGGAAACATCCGGATGCCGCCACGATTTCGCCGATGCCACGCCGAGCGCTCGCATCGCGCAGAGTGAAGCTCAGATCATAACGCTACGGATGCCGATCCGGGACCATGCGCGCGCGGCATCGATAATGGCGTCCGACCCATCGCACGCTTCGGCGGGCAAGAGTCATTTGTATTTGCAGGGATCGCCACGCGCAGTATCCCGAGTAGGGCGAGACGGAGGAGTTAGATGCTAGTTACGAGTTGCAGCCGGATCGTTGCGGGCGCGCTGATGGCTGTGGCGCTTCTCGCGGCACAGAAGGCTGAGGCGCAACAGTCGGAGATCGTCATCGCGCAGGCCGCCAAGGCGCGCCCGAAGCAGCCATCGCAGCAGCTTTCCGTCGAGCAGAGGCGCAAAGATGCGATCAATTCGTGGACCGTCGGTCTCGCCGCCGGCCGGACCGAGGGCGCGCCGCTGCAGTTCGCCGCCGAACTCGCCCGCGTGGTCGACGACGGCGACAACATGCGCGTGCTGCCGATCGTGACGCGCGGTCCCTTCGACAACGTGTTCGACCTCCTCTACCTGCGCGGCGTCGATGCCGCGATCGTGTACGGCGACGTGCTCGAGCACTTCAAGAACAACCCCGAGATCGCGGGCATCTCGAAGCGCATCAATTATCTGATGAACCTCTTCCCGTCGGAGCTGCACATCTTCGCGGGACCGGGGATCAACTCGCTCAAGGACCTCGAAGGCAAGGCTGTCAATTTCAACACCGTCGGCACCGCCGCCGCGTACAGCGGGCCGATCATCTTCAAGCAGCTCGGCATCAACGTCGACGCCCAGTTCATTCCCCACAACGTCGCCATGGAAGCGATGCGCAAGGGCGAGAAGTTCGCGGCGACCGTCTGGGTATCCTCGAAGCCGCTGCCGCCGTTCCTCAAGGGCAATTGGCCTCAGGGCTTCAAGTTCCTGCCCGTCGAGTACTCCGACAAGCTCGAGTACTACTACCCGGCCTATCTCGAGTCGAAGGACTATCCGGCGCTGATCCCCGAAGGCCAGCGCGTCGAGACGATCGCCGTACCCGCGGTGCTCGCCGTCTACGACTGGCCGGCCGATACCGACCGCTACCAGCGCGTGACGCGTCTCGTCGACTACATCATCGATCGCTTCCCGCGCCTGCAGACCGAGCCCGGCTATCACCCGAAGTGGAAGGACGTGAACCTCGCTGGCACCGTTCCCGGCTGGCAGCGCTTCCGCCCGATGGAAGCAAAACTCAAACAGATCACGAGCTCGACGCAGGCGCCGCCGCCCGCGAGGCCGAAGATCGACCACGCGCTCGCGCGTGCGCAGGCCGCCCGCGCGGCACCCAATGACCCGAACGAGCAGGAGCGCTTGTTCCAGCAGTTCATCGAGTGGACGAAGCAGCGACAAAACTGAGGACGCGACGCGCGTGAGGCCGCGAGCGGGCCCCGGGCGCGTCGAGGCCGCGGTAAGGGGGCAACTATGATGACCAGCCGAACGCCACCAAAGGGTGATCGCGTTCAGCCCACGGCGCCGGGTCTGCCGGCGATCCTTCCACGCGGCGGCGCGCTCTGCGGCGCGATCGGCGTCTACCTCATGACGGTCGGCGCGGGACTGCCGACCGTCGCGACGGCGGCGCCAGTCACCACCGCGGCGAGCGCGCTGTCGGCAACGGTCGAAACGGCGCTGATCCAGGTGCAGGCGCCGGCCGACCAGAAACCTCGCATCAACGTCGGCAAGGTAATTCTCGTCGAGCCCGCGAGCGAGACGCCGATGCCGATCCAGGTCGGGCCACTCGACGCGATCCCGCGCAACAGCTTCGTGCGGCTGCGTGGGTTGCCCGGCCCTGCCGTGCTCTCCGAGGGCCATTCGATCGCGCCTGGGGCGTGGGCGATCCCACTCGCGGTGCTGCCGAACCTGCGCGTCTCGCTCCCCGTCGGCCTGACCGGCAAGTCGGACATCACGATCGCGCTCGTCCAGATCGACGGCACGGTACTCGCAGAGGCGCGTGCATCGCTCCTCATCGCGGCGGCGTCGATGGTCGCCCCCGAGCGCGAAGTCGCGCCGCGCGAGCGCAGCGTCGCCTCGGTCGGTCCGGCGCAGTCGCCGCTGGAAGCCACGCCGCCGCCGGCCGTCAAGCCTCCGGTGCCACCCGCCGGGTCACAGCGCAACGAGCCGCCGCAGCTCACCGAGGATCAGAAACGCGCCACCGCATTCATCACGCGCGGTCGCACGCTCGCGGAGTCCGGAAACATTTCGGCGGCGCGCCTCTTCTATCGCCGCGCCGCCGACGCCGGTCTTGCCGAGGGCGCGCTGGCGCTGGCGGGAACCTATGATCCTGTCGAGCTCTCGCGGATGCGTGTCGCGGGCGTGCAGCCGGACATCGCACTGGCGCGCGAGTGGTACCAGAAGGCACGCGACCTCGGCGCCCCCGAGGCCGACGAGCGGCTGCGGCAGTTGGGTAGTAGGTAGCTACGCTTCCGCGGTCGCGTACAGCTCCGCCTACACGCGCCGCGGGGCTGCCTCGCCTGTCGGCATCCTATTGGCGCGATCTTCGATCGCCACCTGTTAGGAGCGCTCGAAGAGCGCGAGGTGACGAGGCAACCGGGTAAGTGGCCGCGCCGGCGCCAGTAGCCGAAGGCGTTGGCGACCGGCGCCACAAAAAACTAGCCGAAGCCGTCGGCGACCGCGGAAAGTAAAAGCTAAGCCCTACGCGTCCGCGGAAAACCTACAGCTCCCGCTTCCTCCAACGCCCATACCGCCATGGCGTGAGGATGTGGCGCTCGCCGCGAATGTCGGGGGCGGGGTCATAGCCCGACGAACCCCAGGGATGGCAGCGGCAGACGCGCGAGCCGGCGAGCCACCAGCCGCGCCACGCGCCGTTGAGCTCGATCGCATCGAGCGCGTACTCGGAGCACGTCGGCAGATAGCGGCACTCGTGGCCGAGCAGCGGCTTCAACGTCAAGCGGTAGAGCACCACCGGCGCCTTCGCCAAGCTCCGGGTGATGCGACCGACCGGGCTCACCATTGTTGTTGAACTCAATCTCCGGCGACAGCCGCCGACGCCGAACGCGCCTCCGCGATCTTGTCGAGTGCCCGCACTACGGCCTCGAACGCGAGCAACGTCGAGGTGTGGCGCGCCTTGACCTCACGCACCGGCTCAAGCGCCGAGAGATCGGCCCAGCGCCCGTTCGGCGGCGGACCGCCTTCCTTGAGCATCCGGCGCATGGTCTCGGCCACCTCGCGCAACTCCTTCTCGGTCGACCCGACGATGTTGTGCGCCATGACCGCCGCCGACGTCTGCCCGAGCAGGCACGCCCGCACGGTCTGCGCGTAGTCGGCCACCCTCTCGCCATCCATGGTCAGCTCCACCGTAATCGTCGAGCCGCAGAGCTTGGAATGCGCCGACGCGGTCGCATCCGGTGTTGCCAGATGCCCCGCCGGCGGGATCGAGGCGGCCAACGCGATGATGCGCTCGCTATAGAGGTCGCTGAGTTCGGTCATAGCGCTTTCGGTTTTGGCTGCCCTGGCATGAAGGGACTTTACCCCGTCTGCGGGCCGTGGTTGACCCCATCCGGGTCCGGCCAGTACGCTGACGATCGACAATGACGGACGACTTGCCGACAGGGCTCCGCGACCTCACATAGTCGAAACTGGAACCGTTTGGAGCCGGAGTTCACATCGCTGAAGCAATCGCCTCTTCAATATATCGCGCGGGACTCGAACGAATTCAAGCGCAGGAGGGGTAGGTCGGGAGCGATACAAGCGCCCACAAACATGATAAGCGCACATTTCCAGTAGCGCCCCGGAAGGTCTGTTGCATGGAGCCGATGGTCAAGAAGAACAATGGCTCAGCCCGTCTCTTGCTGACGGGTGAGAAGCCGGAGCGGCAGCGCCCCACTCGTGCCGAGGCCGAGGACGCCGTGCGCACGCTCATCGCCTGGATCGGCGACGATCCTGACCGCGAGGGCCTGGTCGACACGCCGAAACGCGTCGCGGCCGCCTTCGAGGAGTACTTCGCCGGCTATGGCGCCGACCCGGTCGAGGCGCTGTCGCGGACCTTCGACGACGTCGGCGGTTACGACGACATGGTGATGCTGCGCGACATCCGCGTGCAGAGCCACTGCGAGCACCACATCGCGCCTTTCGTCGGCGTCGCGCATATCGCCTACCTGCCGCGCGATCGGGTGGTCGGCCTCTCCAAGCTCGCGCGCGTGGTCGAGATCTTCGCGAGCCGCCTGCAGACGCAGGAGAAGCTCACCGCCCAGATTGCGGATGCGATCGAGACCTCGCTGGCGCCGCGCGGCGTCGCGATCCTGATCGAGGCGGAGCACCAGTGCATGTCGATGCGCGGTGTGCGCCAGCACGGCGTTTCGACCGTGACCACGCGATTCAGCGGAGTTTTCGAGAAAGATCCCAGCTACCGCGACCGCTTCCTGCAGATGGTCCATGCCGCCCATCGGACGTGACGGCGACTGGACGTAATCTGAAGCGGTGCGCCGGCCGCGACCCATTCGCCGCAACGAGAGACACATGACAACCGCTGGTCCTTTCGCCGAGCGCGGCTCGGCCCGTGACATCGAGGAAGGTCCGGCGTTCGCGCCGAAGCTCGACGATGGCGGCGTCATGGCCGCCGTTGCCACCGATGCCGACACGGGCGACGTGCTGATGCTCGCATGGATGGATGCGGAAGCCCTCGCGCTGACCATCGAGACCGGCCAAGCCCACTTCTACAGCCGCTCGCGCAAACGCCTCTGGAAGAAGGGCGAGGAGAGCGGCAACGTCCTTGAGGTGGTCGAGATGCGCACCGACTGCGACCAGGATGCCGTGTGGCTCAAGGTCCGCATCGCGGGTGCCGGCGCCGCCTGTCACACCGGCCGCAAGAGTTGCTTCTACCGTCAGATCCCATTGCGCACGGGTGACCTCGCGGGTCTGCAGATGCAGCCGGTCGGGGGGCCACCGGTGTTCCATCCACCAGCCGTCTACGAGAGCAAGAAGGGCCAATAGCGTGCTTCGCATAAACGGGCCGCTCGCTGCGCATACCTCTGCACCCCCAGCAATATCCCCTCTCCCCGCTCTTGCGGGGAGAGGGTTAGGGTGAGGGGCGGCGGCAAATGCTAGCGTCGGCGTCTGCTCTCCCTCATATCGTGCTGAAAGCACGCCTCCGGCGTGGCCTTCTCCCCGCGAGCGGGCAGAGTTAAAAGAGAACCTCGCTTGAGAGGATTGCACCATGTCCGGCCTGCGCCACGATCCCGACACCCCTGCCAACATCGACGTCCTCAGTGCCGCGCGCGACTGGCTCGCCCGTGATGGCCGGGTCGCGATCGCCACCGTGATCGACACCTGGGGCTCGGCGCCCGTGCCGGTCGGCGGACAGATGGCAATTGCCGCCGACGGCAACTTCCAGGGCTCCGTCTCGGGCGGTTGCATTGAGGGCGAGGTGATCGTCGAAAGCGGTGAAGCCATCGAGGACGGCAAGCCGCGCACACTCACGTTCGGCGTCGCCGACGAAACGGCATGGCGCGCCGGACTTCCGTGTGGCGGCAAAGTGCGCGTACTCGTCGAGCGGCTGAGCAAGGACGATGGCGGCGCCGACCTGCTCGACCGCGCGGTTTCGGCGCGCGACGGCCGGCGCGGCCTCGTGATCAAGACCAACCTCGCCGACGCCACCCGCACGATATACGAGCGCGGCGACGCAAACCTGCCTGACGACATCGCCGACCGCTTCAAGACCGCCAAGAGCCAGCTCATCGAAGGACCGGACGGCGCCGTTTTCGTCCACGCGCTGGTACCGCCCGCGCGCATCATCGCCATCGGCGCCACGCACATATCGCAGGTGCTCGCCCAGATCGCGGCGCTCGCCGGCTACGAAGTGATCGTCATCGACCCGCGCACCGCCTTCGCCGATCCCAAGCGCTTCGGCGCCGAGGACGCGAAGCTCATCGCCGAATGGCCGCAGGACGCACTGCCGAAGCTCGGCCTCGACCCCTATACGGCCGTGCTTACGCTCGCCCACGTCGAGCACATCGACGACGAGGCGCTGAAACTTGCGCTGCGCGCGGACTGCCTCTACGTCGCCGCGCTCGGATCGTCACGCAATCACGCGCGGCGCCGCGAGCGCCTTCTCGCCGCCGGCATCACCGAGGCGGAACTCGCCCGCATCAAGGCGCCGATCGGTCTCGACATCGGCGCCCAGACCCCCGCCGAGATCGCCGTCTCGATCATGGCCGAGGTAATCCTCGCCGTGCGCGGCACCAAGAAGCCGCAGAACAAGAACAAGGGCTGAAGCCAGCATTCAACGTCCAACGCTTCAGCCTGCCGCGTGCGGCCGGCCTCCAGAGCAGCCGCACTCATGAGAAGTCTCCTCGGGATCAACCTCGACGCACGCAAGCTCGCGACCATCGCCGCGCTGGCGCTGGCCGCT
>VFQN01000496.1_pt1 | contig 72840 bp, 118 predicted proteins | sample 3512371 | NCBI WGS metagenome assembly VFQN01 (sample SAMN10412370, study PRJNA504923) | tailings metagenome | isolation source: Replicate 2 from Balatoc abandoned mine | place: Philippines: Itogon, Benguet | collected 2017-08-28 | reverse complement strand
CCCCCCCCCACGTCAACAAGTCACCCACCTGCGGGTGCGGGTGGCCCACTCGCTGCATCGCCCACGCCACCGCCACCAGGTCGGACGGGGAGCAGCCGGAGGGCGGCGCCTGCCCCTGCTGCTGCTCCTCTTGCCCCCGCTGCCGCTGCTGCTGCCCCTGCTGCTGCAGGTGCGGCGCCAGCGCGGTGCACAGCGCGTCGAAGAGCGGTGCGTCGTAGTGCGGGAGGGAGGCGAAGGACCACAGCAGCGTGACCAGCGCGCGGGGAGGAAAGGGGGCCACCTGCGGAGGACGGAGGACGGATGATGATGGGGAAGCGGGGAGGTCGGATCGAGAGTGAGCTACGACGTCGCGCCGCATGCGCTTCCCGTATGTGGCACTGTACCGGTTATCGAGCACTGTCCGTACGCCCATGACGCTGAGCTGTGCCCAGCACGTGCGGCACGTGTCCCTCTGCCAAGGCTGCTTACACCAACGCACCAGCTGACACCCCCCTTGCGTCCCTGTCCAGGTGACACACTCAGCTACTAAGGCACACCCACGCTCTCCGCGCAATCAAATTAGCACACAGTGCACACCGCCGGGACAAGGTGCACGCCACTTACTCCCCTCTCAACGCACAACACTGCTGCGATGCCTGAGAACACCGCACGCACCAACCGCACGCATCCCCCACTGTCCGGCATCCGGTTCCTTCCCTGTTGCCGCTGTTCGTTTAACCCCCACTGTCCGTATGCCCACCCTGCTTGGCTGTGCCCACAACGTGCGGCACTCACCCCCCTGTCGAGGCACACCGCGGCGATGTCGTCGAAGAGGTCGCGGTCCCACACCGCCCGGTGGCTCTCGTCCAGGTGCCGCACCTGGGGGTAAGGAACGCGGGAATGAGCAGGTGTGGAAATACAGAATCCAGCAGGAACAGTGCCGGTAAGAGGTAAGAATGTGTGAGCAGCAGTGCGCCGTGCGTTTGGTGGCGCGCCGGGCAGGAACAGCACAAGCGGCTTGCACGGCGAGTGAGAGGGCTTGGGCTAGGCGACATACGGACCAGGGCTATGCGGTTGGGCTAGCATCCGGTGGACCCAGAGGCTGCCCCTCATCCAGAGAGACGTGTCGGGATGTGTCGTCGATTGACAGGTTCACCAACGGCTAACGCCGTATCCACGCGGTGTCCTGTACGTCCTACTCACCGTTGCGTAGGACCAGGCGACCTTGGCCAGCGCGTTGCTGTCCATGCCGCCCAGCCGCGTCTCCAGGAGCAGCGCCTCTGGATAGGGGGTTTGGGGCAGGAGGGGACGCATGTGTTGTGGGGGCAAATGCGGCATTGGGGCTGGCGTGTATGCAGTCCGTGTGAGCGGCGCAAACGGCATCGTGCGAATACGCGCTCCAGATGGCAGCAGGGACACAGTTTACGGATCAGGATGTCCCGCAGGACTTGTACCACTAGTGGCCCTCCACTCTGCCTTCACTAACAGGCAACCTCCGCGCAGTCCCGTTGCCCCGCCACCCCTCCCGTCTGCCTGACTTCCCGCCAATGACCATCAAAACCACCCGCCACCCCACCTGTTCCGTCGAACAGCTGCCGCTGGTACAGCCCCACCGCCGCCATAGCCCACACCGCCTGCACAGCCTGGGAGGGGCTGAGGGCGGCACAGCGCCCGCCAACCACTGCGGTAGCGCCGCCGCCGCCGGGCGCCGGCCACTGGGCCTGCAACAGTCGCAACCAATGCAGGAAGGGGGGTGCTTGCACTGCGGGCTTGCTTTACATATAAAGCAAGCATGCAAGCATGCGGTTCAAAGAGCGGCCGACAAGCGTGACTCTGCCTGGGGCTGCTGCCCAGATCAGCAGCTGCCTGCTCGCCCTAGCAGCTGGACGGCCAGCGCGCTGTTAACCCACGCCCACGCCCCAGTCTCAGTCTATTGGTACCACGTGCGCACCCATAGGACCGCGTGCATGCCCATCCACACCTGTAGCTCGCTGGCCAGCACGCCCGCCGTGTCCACGCGCCGCACCCCAAACTGGGCCCGCCTGACATTTCGTGCCATGTGTATTAAGAAGTTAACCCACACGCACCTGCAGCTCGGTGGCCAGCACATCCGCCGCGTCCGCAAAGAAGGCGGGGCTGCGGTGCCGCAGCTGCGCCAGGGCCCCCATCAGCTCCACCAGGCCGCCGGCAGAGAAGCGGGACAGCACCTCGGGCTCGCCCGCCTGCAGGCACGTGCCGTACGACACACGCGGCACGTGAGCACGTACGGCACGCTACATATGCGGAGGACCCTGGCGACCTTGTTCTGTGTTTGGTGGTGTCCCGCTACTGGACCACGTATCCGGTTGTACGAAGTGCGCACCGATCTATTTTGGCTCACCGTCCTGCTCCCCTTCAACAGTGGGCTGCGACCACTCCCAATCGGCGCGACATGGTTAACCGGCACTCCCACCCACAGTCGCATCGTCCGTGGTCCGTCCATCCACGCCCACCTAGCCCGTCCGGCACCGTTGCCCACCGGTCCACCCTCTACAGCCACCAGGCACGACGGGGAGTGCTCACGTGCATGTGCCTAGTACGGGTGGGACAGCCTTACAAGGCACACCTGAGCGCCCTACCCTTACCCTTGCCCGTTCCATGCGTCTCACGCCCACGCGTACCCTGCTGCACAGCGCTGTGAGGAGGTCCGTGGAGCTGAGCTGCAGCGCCGCGCACGCCACCGCCAGCCGGGAGAGCTCCGTGGGGGACAGCTCCTCCACCTGGGGCCCGTACAGTACGGCAGTACAGCGGTACGTTCGTACAGGCGCGGAGGACGAAAGCACGTGGCCTGGTAGCACTCGCCACGAGGCGTGGCAGTCGCGCGTTCATAGTCATCTACGGTAAGTCCCCGCGCGCATGCGGACCGTGAGAATGCGCAGGCAGCAGACTACTTATACAGCTCGAATGCTGACCAGCGCTGTGTTTCCACAGCCTGTGATGTGGGTCATGGCTTGCAGCTTTGGCCTGATCAGCCGATGATTCCGAGGTCTCGACCCACATCTGGTACGGTACGCAGCTGGCACGCAACCGCTCCGGGTCCCACCCTGGCCAGCGCTAGCACATAAGATAATACCATTTCGCATTTGAAGCTGTGGACGACTACAATTGGTTGGATGACGTCAGCCGATTATGTGAAGGTCACATCCACATCTGGTGCGGTATGCTACCGTCGCTGCCCCTCTCTCGGCCCACCTTGCATGTGAGCATGGCGCAGCAGATGGCATGGAAGTCTCGGTAGGCCCCCGCCTGTCCTGCCGTGCTGTACGCCTGCAGTACGGCAACCAACTCAGAGCCGCCGTACTCCTCCACGTGGGATGAGACACGGCGCGCAACAGCGTCCAACAACCGGGGGTCGGCGTGACGGTTGTGGTGGTTAGCGTACGCGACTAGTGAGGCGGTTAGGGCGGCTGGGGACAGGGCGGCGACACGGTCGAGGGTGAGGGGGCTTGGGGCGCTGAGGGTGGAGGGGGCGGCTGGCGCAAGGGCGCTGCGTTGAGGGGTAGTGGTGGGGGTCGCGGAGGGAGGGGGGAGGCGCTCGCGTGTGCGGGAGTCGTCGAACGCAAACACCTGGTGGGTTGAGAACGGGGGAGCCGGCACGTCAAGGTACTGGCTTTTGTAAGGGACCTCTTCTATAAGAGGTGTTGCCTGGTGGAGATAGGATGGGAAAGATGGGCACATACGATTTGTGGTGTCGGACTGGGGTATGCATGGTCCGTCTTGCAGCTGTCGCGGGAATGTGGTGCGAGCTGACGGGGTGTGGGAGGATCTGCCATGGATTTACATTTCGACTATGCTGCCTTCGCACAGTCATATCATCAACGAATTGACTTGAACTCGAAAGGTGCCGGTGTGCTCGCGTGTCCAAACACTCGGGACGCTTAGGGCCTGTCGGCTCTGCAAGGCACAGGCAAGGCCGGTGCCCAAGTACGCGCTTAGTTTGCAGTAAGCGTGCGATAGAACACACCTTCGGAGCACATTTGCGAGGCGCACGACCGCCGCGCCCCACTGTTCCGCGGGCACAGTGACGAGCCCTGCAAACGACGAGAAGCGCCAATTTGCAGACGTGCCGAATTGCGTCGTCACCCAGGGCATTGCGTCTATGCGAGGTGTCTGTGTTGGTTGACCGCACGCTACCACAGGCACAGGCCGCTGATAGGTGGAAGCAGGTACTTTCTCCGAGACAGTTAACAACAGCGAGCGCATCATCACCAGCTCACCACTCCAATTGTCGGATGAGCATCATCTTTAAGGCTACTGAGGCACCGTTGTGTGGAAGAGTGTGTCAGGTATTCAGGGTGCTAACCAGCTCAGTTCGGGCTGCAGGTCGGTGATGTAACACGCGTGGGTCCAGTACTGATTCGGTAGAACTCTTTATGCGGTCAGGGGTGTGCAGATGACCAACTCGGACAGCAACTGCTCAATAAAGTGCTCGAGTTCAATCGACAACTATAATATGTACGGCGGGCCACTGCGAGACTAATCGACAGAGGGTTGCGTTGCTGATAATATGCTCTAAGTACAAAACTGACAGGCAGCGAAGTTTTCTGCAGGTTTGCTGCAGTCGTGGCTTCCCCCCCAGCCATGTATGCGAGCCATGTATGGTTTACTGCACGGATGTCGCAAACGTAATGATGTCTGCTGTTCATAGACTTAACCTGAATTGAATGCAACAGTATTGTTGAAACTAGCTAAGGAAGATGAACCATGACGAGGAGACTGTTGATGAGCGCCTCGGAAAGGCGCGGCTCTTGTCACGGACTCCCCCCGCTGTCCTCACCCTCGTGCGGAGTGTCGATCAGCTTTTGCGCTCCCAACATCAGTCCAACTTGGCGCAAGCGCTCATCGCGGTGGGGCCTGGTCATGCCACGTCCTGCTGCCGCCTGGAGCCCTTGCCGCTCGTCTAGCCCCACGACCCCCCTTTCTCAACATACGCAACCAACACCTCCAGGTGCATGAGCTGGCACGAGAGCACATAGCCGTTATCATAGCCCTCAAGTGGGCGGTAGTACTCGTCGATCTGCTGGAGGTGGACTCCAGGTGGGCCGCTTGAGCTGGGCGTGGGCCCACGGGGGCATGGGAGGCTCCTGAGACATTCCCCAGAGCAAGCTCAACGAAACCTAATTTTTGCTCGATCCTAGAACCAATTTGACGTGCCGTAGTATGCACGGGCCAGTGGGGAGCTCACCCCTTCAGAGGTATGCGGGCCATGAAGCTGAGGTGGTATGCGCTGCTGGGAACCTCGTGGCGGTGGCCAAGCGATGCCGGCGTGCTCCTTGACAGCCCCCTCCTACCCTCCCTGGACCCCACAGCGAGATGCGGCTGGGTGCCTGCAACGCGCTTGCGGCTGTGAGCACCGTGCAGGAGGGGCGGGACGCCATCCGTGCGGCGGGCGGGCTGCGGCCGCTGGCGCTGCTGCTGGCGGAGGGCAGCCGCAGCGCCACGACGGCGGCAGCGGCGCTGACGCTCATGAACTGCAGCGCCTGCGACACGTGCAAGGTGGGTGGATGGGTGGGTGGGCCGGTGGGGGGTGGGAAGGGCGGGGGCAGGCAAGCGAGGATGGAGGCAGCAGGCTGCGACACGTGCAAGGTGGGTCTGTGGGTCGGTGTGGAGTGGGAGGGAGGAGCGGGGACACGCAGCGAGGATGGCGGCAGCAGCTTTGGAGCTTGCAAGGTGGGCCGATGGGCTGATGGGAGACGGACTGGAAGTGGAGGGGGGTAGGGGAGACCGGTAAGCGTTCAGGTGAAAACGCGGGGGTTGGCAAGCGTTGGTACAACGTCCGGGGCGGTGGGTGGCGGGATGGAAGGGTTGGAAGGGCGGCAGACAGGTGTTGGTGGCGGCAGCGCCTGCGGCATGCGCGCCGCGGGCCTGATGGTGCGGGTACTTGCCGTGTAGCGATGTAGGTGAGCAATGTGGCTCGCTGGGGCGGGCGGGATGGCCCGGAAGCACATATCCAGTGGCAGCCGTGGGTTGAGGGAGGCCGTGGTTGCGCCTGGGCCGGAGGAGCGCAGCGCCTGGTCACGGCGGGCAAGGTGCGGGGTTGTGCTGTAAGCTGGGCGGGGAGTGGGGTTGGTAGGGCGGGTGGTGACAAGACGAAGGACACGCGTTGCTGGGCTTGGCATGGGAGCGCCTGTGGTTTTAACGTGTCCACAGCTCGACGCTGTCCACGCACCCAGGGTCCTTGGTAAAACGTGGACGCACCCTGTCACCGTCACGCGCTCACGCCTGTCGCCTGGGGTTTGCTGTGCCGCAGGAAGCCATCGCGGACTGCCGCGGCGTGCCTCAGATGCTGGGGCTGCTCCAGGAGGCGGTGGCACGGTGCCCCCCGCCCGGCCGGGGGCACGGGCAGCTGGCGCAGGGCCAGCAGGGGCAGGGCGGGCCGTTGGACCTCAAGGCCCCCGGCGACTGCAAGGCGGCGGTGTACGCGGCCGGGGCGCTGCTCAACATGGGCGGGGTGCCGGCGGTGCAGAACAGGATGCGGGAGGTGGGTGCGGGGGCCGGGCAGGGGGCTGGGGGCAAGTGGGATGCGGGAAGCCGCGGGGTGGAGCCACGGCTGCGAGGAGCAGGGTTGCGAGGACCGGCTGGTGTGCTGCAGGGGCTGCTGTAACCCTGAAGTTTGCGCCATTGCGACAAGGGCTTTAAACACTGTCCTTGCAATGCACCCACGCCGGCCCCATAGCTGTCCGTTCCCTAGCTAGGCTGGCACCTCCGCGCTTCCTTCCCCACGTGCGTGCCCTACGCCGTTCGTCCCCGCGCTGCCCGCATCCACGCCGCCCACGCTCCTCACACTAGTGCCACGTCCTGCACAAACTCCACGCTCCTTGACATTTCCAATTTCCAATCCAATTTCCATGCTTCCCACACCCGCGCTCCCCACGCATCCACCCTCCCCACACACCCCAACACCCGCGTTTCCGTGCTTTGCTGACACCTCACACGGTTTCCTCGCGCTTTACGCGTACCCCAACACCCACGCTCCCCACACTCGCGCTCCCCACGCCGCACCCACGCCCCCTCCCAGGCCGGCGCGGTCGCTGTGCTGGAGGACGTGCTGCGGGTGTCTCCCCCCAGCGACACCCTGGCCACACGCGCCGCCTTCATCCTGTCCTGGCTGGCGGTGGGGGAGGGCAGCGCGGGCGTGGGCGCGGATGCGGCGCGGGCGGGGCCGGGCCCGGGGCGGCAGGGGCCGCTGGTGTCGCCGCCTACGCCGCCGCAGCAGCGGAGAGGTGCGGGGGGCGGGCGGGCGCACAGGGGATGGACAGGAGGGGTATGGACTTCTCCTGGCACGTGGCACTTTCGTGATGAATGCTGACGCACATTCACATTACACGGGCACCGCACGTGCCGCGATCCGTTTTAGTCCGAAGCGCCACCCTAAAGGCATGCAACATGCATCACCGTACGGGCGGCTGTTCCCCCACTCCATTCCAGGCTCCTCCACCGGTGTTGCCGCCACGCCTCCGCGGACGCCGCTCACGGCCGGAGCAGCAGCGGCCGGCAGCCTCGGCGGCAGCGGTAGCGGAGGGAGCACGCCGCTCAGGGGAGGGGCCGCCAGTGGTGCCGCGGGCTCCCCTGCGCCTTCAGGTCGGTCCACGCCTGCAGGCGGCGGACTGCGGAGGGAAAGCGGGACGGGGGTCGCCAGCGGTGCTGTAGGCTCTCCGGTGCCCTCCGGCCGGTCTACGCCAGCTGGCGGGGGGCAGCGGAGGGACAGTGGGACGGGCGGCGGACAGCGGAGAGATAGCGGGACAGGTGGAGGTGGGGGCGGCGGAGGGGCCACCAGGCCGCCGGCCCCGCCCTCCTCAGCAGGAGGGTCAAAACCTGCCAGCGCTGCTGGACGGGTGGCGACGGCGGGGCTTCATGGGTAGGTGGTGGTGGTGGTGGTACGACAACCATTCTTAGCTGTGGAGGACCTGTCAGGCTATGGCTTGGGCGCGAGCGATGCACGGTACCAAAGGTGTGAGATGGAAGGCGGGATGCCGGTGTTGATGGGGCTCAGGGCAGGGAGGCATGGGCCGTTGCACGCGAACAGTCTGTTACATAGTATTGCGTAGGTAGGGTAGCGTGCCTGCGATGTCCTGACAGATGCCGCACGACTGTGTTGACGCACTGGACCTGACGGTTAGAGCAGTTGGTACTGCATAGGAGGGCTGCAGGAGCAGGGCCAACTTTGAGGCACCTGAACACTCGTGTGCAAAGCGGTTGTCAGGTGGGTGTGCACTTGGGCAGATACTGACAAAAATGGAGGCGCAGAAGCAGGTGTGAAAGACAGCTTGCGGTAGCGGTTGGAGTTGGGTGAAGTTTGAGAGGGTGGCTGGACACTGGCGGGAGGCAGCAATGCATGCGTGCCACCAGCGTGGCGAGCCTGGAATGGTTGGCAACCTGTGCAACAAGGGTAGTCGCAAGTAGGTTAGATATGTTGTGGCAACAACCACTGGTGCAGTATGTGAACACAGGCTGTGGCGTGGGCCTGCAGCCACACCTGCAAAGTGGCGCGGGTCAAGCGCAGAGGGCATCACCGCTCACTGGCCCTCATGCTGCCCACAGGGCGCACAGGGGCCCCACACATCGTTTGCCGTGTGTACCGGCAGCAGCCGTCGTGCATGTAAGCTGGTACGCTTGGGTGTGTAGCTGACGACCTTGGCTCGAACTCTGACTTGATGTCGTGACCTAGTCAGTCCCATGTCGGTGTACATCACATTCCGTGTCAACGCCTGTACATAGGAGGTGCATACGCATTCGGTATTTGCCTTTTGCATTCACCTCACGTCTTATTAACGCATCGACTAAGCACTGGCAAGCAAACATCAGCGATCCGCAACCGCATGGACGGCCGCCCGCTGCCCTCCGAGGTCCTAATCCTCGTGCTAGAAAGACTGTCACAAAACGACATCGCCCTCGGTGGTCGCCTGGCATGCAAGGACGCGGCGCGCCACTTCAGCAGTGCGGGCCATCGCACCGTTCGCCTCAGCCAGGAGCTCCCTCCCCACGCTGCAGACAGCTTCCAGCTCAACGCCCAGCCGCATATGCGCTTGCTGACTTTCCACAAGAAGCTGTGCCTGATGACTGCCGCGGCTGCCAGCGGCAGCGAGGTCAACCTGGCGGTGGCCTGGGCGCTACTGCGTCCCCACCTCTTCCCGGAGCTGCTCCTACCCCAGTGCAACCCTCGCGGCGAGTCGGAGTTTGTCTACCCCAAGGAGCTTGCCGATGGAGAAGATCCCGGCGGGGTTGCCTGCGAGCGGGGCCACCCACAGCTGGTGCACTGGCTGGTGCAGCACCGCTGCCCGCTGTCAGCCTCAGCCACCCTTGTGGCCGCAGCCCAGCACTGCGACCTGGTCACCCTGCGGGAGCTATGGGAGTTACTCCGGCAGATGCGGGGGGCTCCACGTAAACCCGACCAGAAGATGCTGGAGGCAGCCGCAACCTCCACCACCCCTGACACGCCTGCCAAGGTGGAGTGGGTGCTGGCGGAAGGTGCTGGAACCTGCACGCTCAGCTCCTCTGTGGCTGCCGCAGCCATCGCCGGAGCTCGCCGCACTAGCAGTAGCAGCAGCAGCAGCAGCTGTCGGCACGTGCCAGTCACTGCGAAGGCCGTCATCTCCCGGCTGCTGTGCCTGGAGGGCAAGGGCTGTGACCTGTACTGCGGGAATGTGATTGCGGCTGCAATGCGGTTGCCGTTGGGGGTTGCCCTCAGAGTTGCGGGCAACTTCATTCTGAACGGGGAGGACGAGGTAGAGGAGGTGGAGGCGGGGGGAGAAGAGCAGGAGCAGGAGCAGGGGGCGGGGCAGGGGCAGGGGCAGCGGCGAGGCGCGGAGGACGTGGGTGCAGGGGTCGAGGGGCCCGCAGTCAGTGGGGAGAGGGAAGGTGGCAAGGGGCGGGAGCGTGGTGCTGAGCAGGCGGGGGCGGGTGCTGCGGTCGGTCCTCAAAGCGAGGACGAGGAGGAGGATGGGTACCACCCGCTCACATATCCATATGAAGAGAATGGTTTGACTCGGGCTGCGGTGGGTTCAGCTGACAGTGTGGCGAAGCTCCGGTGGCTACAGGAAAAGGGCATGCCGCTGCCTAAGGAAGCTCTGGAGTTCGCTGCTGAGGCCGGTGACCTGGAGGCAGTGCGCTACCTGCACCAGGAGTGCGGGCAGCAGCTGAGCAGCCGATCGTTTGCGGCCGCTGCGGGATCCGGCAGCATCCCCACTGCTGCGTGGCTGCTGCAGGCCGGCTGCCCCATGGCGGCAGAGGCCTACCGTGCCGCTGCTGGGCGCGGGAGCTTGGAGATGGTGCGGTGGCTGCTGGAGGAGGCCCGCTGCCCACGCTGCAGCCTGAAAGACCTCGTGGAAGCTTGGGCGCCTCCAAGCCAGACGAAGGGAGCGGCCGGCAATGCAGACGAGGACCTGCTTGCTGCCGTGCAGCTGTTCCTGCGTGACGGGTCAGCCGCCTGCAATAAGGCGTTCCTTGCGGCCGTCGACGGCGGGGAGCTCCAGCTGGTGAGGGTGCTGCACGAAGCGGGTGGGGGCAGCGTGCCACGAGGCGCACTATTGAGGGCCGCGGCTGCGGGCTGTGAGGCGGTGATGGAGTACGTTGTGGAGGCGGACCACAAGCTGCTCCAGGCACGCCGTGCAACCCTCGACCCGCACACCGAGCCTGCAGCTCGGGGTGACCTGGGCACGCTGTTGGTCCTGCGGCGGCTGGGTGCGGCGTGGTGCCAGGGTTCTCTCCAGGGGGCCGTGCACACCGGGGCACACCTGTGTGTGCTGAAGTGGATGGTGGAGCAGGGGATGCCTGCGACGGTGGGGCTGCTGCGGGAGGTGTGGAAGACGCGCAGTTGGGCGTCGGCTGCGGACGAGGTGTGGGAGTGGGTGGTGGAGCTGGCGGGGGAGGACTGGGTTAGTGGAGAGGGCAGCGACGACGGAATTCCGCCGTGGTATGAGTCTGGCGGGGGCTACTCGGAGGTCGGGGTGAGTGGACGTGGGTGGCTGCGATAAGGTGGGTTGGCATAGCGCGGGTGCTCGGGACTGCACGATAGCAACACGTCCGTTTTGACAATGCAAATGCATTAGCTGTGACATGTGGATATTGGCGCTAGGAAGGTGAGCAGTGAGTACTGGTGCTAGGATAGTGAGCCGCAGTTGACAAGCTCAGATGCTGAGAGGGTGAGGTTCTTGCTGGCGTGAACAAGGTGGTGGAGATAGAGTAGCAGGGGTTCGAGTATTTGAGAGCAGACTTAGTGGGTAAGCAAGGGTAGCGGTTTGGAAGTGGGCAGGGCCAGGGAGCGACGCTCAAAACTGCAGTGTGGTGTGACAAAGGTCGTACGGCATGGGAGCCCCAGGGGGAACGATGCACTGCTTGAGTGATGTGAACGTGCATACGGTATGCGCTCTGTGCTGTTTCGTGTTTCGGTTGGCGCGTGGCAGTGCTGCAGCACGCTTTTAGCTTGCATATCTGAGTTTTTGAGAATTTGGATCGCACAAACAAAGTGCCGAACAGTTGCTTTGGAGCAGTGCCAACATCCGCATACCGTATGTGCGGTGGTTGTTGCAGTGGTATACCAGCTGCCCGTCCGTGGCCTATGCTGTACCAATAGTACCGTAACTTGGAAACTCAGGGGCACCGCCTTGCGTTGGACATTGGCGTGCTTGTTGGTACCGGTAGGACACACACAGTTGGAGTAGCTGTAGGGGCTGGTGCAAGGCATTGGCAGACAGGGGTATGGGCTCACTCGTTGGACTGCTGTTGATGCCGAAACGTGCTTGGAAGGCAACTGCTTACGGCTTTGGGATGCCTTTGCTGGAGCCGGGGCCAGCACTTTCTATGTTTTGCGCATGAATGGAGTGTCTGATACCACGTGGGCTACTTGCACAAGGAGCACTCGCACGCAACCACGTGACTGTCTGTCCTCTACTATATAGCAGGCGTAGACGTGGCGTCAATCGCGCAAGTAAATGCTGACAAATGGGCAGCAACTGTTCCATGTCGCCAGACCCACCTTCACAAGGCCCCAGCAGCATGTGACATGGTCCGGCGCGCATGGGGGTTGTGGGACGCAACACATCTTTAATAGCCCCACTTCAGCGTTCGTTACTAGCCGCTTGCCTAAACACCGCGTCATATAAACGCGTCGCCGAAGCACTGGCAACCAACTTGAGCGAACCGCAAACGGATGGCCGGCCGCCCGCTGCCCTCCGATGTCCTGATCCTTGTGCTAGAAAGACTGTCACAAAACGATATCGCCCTCGGCGGTCGCCTGGCATGCAAGGATGCAGCGCACCGCTTCAGCAGTGCGGGCCATCGCACCGTTCGCCTCAGCCAGGAGCTCCCTCCCCACGCGGCAGAAAGCTTCCAGCTTAACGCCCAGCCGCGTATGCGGCTGCTGACCTTCAGCAAGAAGCTGTGTTTGATGACCGCCGCGGCCGCCAGCGGCAGCGAGGTCAACATGGCTGCGGCCTGGGCGCTCCTGCGCCCCCATCTCTTTCCGGAGCTGCTTCTACCACAGGACCACCCTCGCGGCTGGGCAGAGTCTGACTACCCCAAGGAGCTGGCAGATGGAGAAGATCCCGGCCAGGCTGCCTGCGAGCGGGGCCACCCCCACCTGGTGCACTGGCTGGTGCAGCACCGCTGCCCGCTGTCAGCCACAGCCACCCTTGTGGCCGCAGCCCAGCACTGCGACCTGCGCACACTGCGCGAGCTATGGGAGTTACTCCGGCAGATGTGGGGCGCCCCGCGGAAACCCGACCAGAAGATGCTGGAGGCAGCCGCAGCCTCCACCACCCCTGACACAGTTGCCAAGGTGGAGTGGGTGCTGGCGGAAGGTGCTGGGGACTTCACGCTCAGCTGCTCCATGGCTGCCGCAGCCATCGCCGGAGCTGCCCGCAGCTGCAGCGGCCAGCACACGCCAGTGACCGCGGAGGCTGTCATTTCCCGGCTGCTGTTCTTGAAAGGCAAGGGCTGTAACCTGTACTGTGGGGCGGCCATCGGGGCTGCCATGCGGCTTCCAGTGGGGGTTGCCCTGGAGGTGGCGGAATTCGTACTGAGCGAGGGGGGTGAGGAAGCGGAGGCCGGGGGAGGGAGGCAGGAGCAGGGCCCGGGGCAGGGGCGAGGCGCGGAGGACGTGGGTGCAGGGGTCGAGGGGGCCGCAGTCAGTGGGGAGAGGGAAGGCGGCGGGGAAGGTGCTGAGCAGGCGGGGGCGGATGCTGCAGGCGACAGTGCAAGTGGGGATGAGGGGGATGAGGAGGAGGAGGATGAGGAGGAGGAGGAGGAGGAGGAGGAGGAGGAGGAGTACCACCCCCTCACAGACCCGGGCGGAGTGTGCAGCGTAATGCGGGGTACGGTGGGCTCAGCTGGCAGTGTGGAGAAGCTCCGGTGGCTGCAGGGGCGGGGCATGCGGCTTGCTGAACAAACGATGGAGCCGATTGATGAAGACGCACTGGAGCTTGCTGCCGGTGCCGGCGACCTGGAGGCGGTGCGCTACCTGCACCAGGAGTGCGGGCAGCAGCTGAGCAGCGGCGTGTTTGTGGCCGCTGCAGGGTCCGGCAGCGTCCCCACTGCTGCGTGGCTGCTACAGGCCGGCTGCCCCACGGCTGCCGAAGCCTACCCAGCAGCTGCTGGGCGCGGGAGCTTGGAGATGGTGCGGTGGCTGCTGGAGGAGGCCCGCTGCCCACGCTGCAGCCTGAAAGACCTCGTGGTAGCTTGGGCGCCTCAGAGGCGGACGGTGATGGGGCAGCGCTTACCTGCGGAAGGGGACCTGCCTGCTGCCTTGCAGCTGTTCCTGCGTGACGGGGCGGCCACCTGCGACAAGGCGTTCCTTGCGGCCGTCGACCGCGGGGGGCTTGAGCCGGTGAGGGTGCTGCTGCTGCACAGAGGGCCCGGAGGGAGCCTGCCACGGGACGCACTCCAGAGGGCCGCGGCTTCAGGCTGCGAGGCGGTGATGGAACTCTTGGTGGTGGCCGACAGCACGTTGCTGCAGATAGGGGAATCAACGCATGACCCGCACAGGGAGCCTGCAGCACGGGGTGACCTGGGCACGCTGTTGGTCCTGCGGCGGCTGGGTGCGGCTTGGTGCCAGGGCTCCCTCCAGGGGGCCGTGCACACCGGGGCGCACCTGTGTGTGCTGAAGTGGATGGTGGAGCAGGGGATGCCTGCGACGGCGGGGCTGCTGCGGGAGGTGTGGAAGACGCGCACTTGGGCGTCGGGTGTAGATGGGGTGTGGGAGTGGGTGTGGGAGCTGGCGGGGGAACGCTGGGTCAGCGGAGAGGACAGCGACGATGGGATTCCGCCATGGTTTGGAACCGGTAGGAACTACGAGCACTACCAGATGTTTGGAACAGGTAGGCATGGGTTGCTCATGTGAGTGGGCTTGTGTTTAGCCAGGTTAATATGTGAGTGGGCTGGAGTACCATGGTGCGGTGCTTGGAAGCTGGGACTGCAGCACGCGTGTAGCTAAAGCCTGGTAGGCTAGTAGTAGGCTAAAGGAGCAAGTACAGTCTGTAGCCGTGGAATGTGAGTACCGGCGTTTGTGGTGTAAGGGAGGCAAGCAGCATACCGGTATGGTTATAAGCAGAAGTGTGGAAGGGTGAGGTGCTAGCTAATGTGGACGAGATGCGTGCATGGTGGGAGGGGTAGGTGCTAGCTAGTATGGACGAGGTGCGTGCTGTAGAGCAGCAGGGGTTGGGCATTGGGGGCCATGCATGCTACACGGTTGAGTATGGGAATGGGAAGGCCGACCAGGCAGGGACGCTCAAAGGCTCAATGCGCGGTGGGATGCGGGAAGAGGTTGTGGGCCATGGACGCATGGTAGCACTGCTTCAACCCGTTTGCACTTAGGTTTGCACGGCGCACAACGGTTGTGATCGTGTGGCGGTAGTAATTCAGAACGTGCCCTGCTATGGTTGGCCCCTGCAAGCAACAAGGCTGTTTGGGTTGCGGGTGTGCGCTTTGCGCGTTGGGAATGCACAAGCCAAAAGCATAACACGTATGTTGAAGCTGTGACAGCATCCTCATGCATGTGCACGGTGCGAAACACCGTGGTGAACGTGCTGCCTCTGCATGACGTGTAGCCGAGTATCAGTAGTGGTAAATGGAACTCAGGGGCACCGCCTTGCATTCTGCAGGCCTGCTTGTTAGGAGTACTGGTACGTACCCAATTGGAGTGGGTCGCGGGGGATTGTGGAGGGCATTGGTAGGCAGGGGCATCTCGGGACGATTGACGCCCGTTCAACTGCTGTTCGTGTGTACCCAGGAGGCAACTGCTTGCGGCTCTGACACGCTTTCTTGGGGAGCCTGGGCTAGCACTTAGCATGCATGTCACATAGTCGGGAGTATCTGAGACCAGCGTGTCAGCATCAGCCATGGGCCACTGAACAGGTTGGCGCATGCAGCAGGTTACAAACCTAGCACTCGCATGGCTCCGTTCTCGCCTATCTGGCAGGCGTGGACGTGGCGTCAAACGCGTTCGGCCCAAATGCTTACACCAGGGCAATAAGATTGTTCAGTATCGCAATCTCCTGCTTCCCTCAACGCCCTATACCAGGGATCCAGGGCCCAGCTCCGAGTTAAAGCTTGTGACACGGCTTTGGCAGCATCCGAACAGATCATAGCCCCATTTAAGCACCCGTACAAAGCTGCTCAGCCGGCACGACCCGTGCCGGCATATGGCTCTACACAACACACAGCCTGACTGCAACATTACGGTACAAGTTCCGGTACCGCAGACTGGCACCCTGTACGTTAGACAGTAGCTAACCACATAACAACCCGTCAACCGCACAGGACAGCTCGAGGTGCCGTGCCCCTGCCGTCCTCATTCCCCGCTCGCAGCCCCGCTACACCGACACCCCACAAACACACCGCACAGTACTTGCACACCAAACGCTTGGGCTTGTCACCCCCAACATCCCAAGCACACCATGAGAAGGCGCTGTGCATGCTGGCACCCGGCCGTACAAGCGTGCCCCGACAGTAAGCACAACCCTATGTAGCCGTAAGCATGCTCCCAAGACTCATATCGGTAGCAGCACGTCCGCTGGGCGCTGCCGCTGCGGCTGCTGGGGTGCTGCTTGTGCTCCCTCATTGCCGTTCCCGGTCGAACTTGAGCGCCTGCACTTGCCGAGTCAGCTGCCGCAGCCACTGCGGCCGCTTGTCAACCTGCAGGGAAAGGAGCCACCAGTGCGACAGCACACGTCTTGTGAACTGCAACATCCCATCCTGCCTTTCCCTTTGCATTTGCCCTGGCCACGTGCTCTATCAAGTGCGTGCTTCGGGGCTTGAACCTTGCTCACAGCTACCTGGGCCGCGCAGCGCATGCCAGCATGTGCAAGACAGCAGGCCGCACTGTACTCGCACGACCGCGCCTGCTGCTTTCTCCTCGTCCACTGCAACTGCTGCCTTCCCATGCCGCCCCAGGCACCCCACACTACCGGCCATCACTTGAAAACCTGCATTCCCACATGCCTGTCATGACAGCTGAATTCACCCTAGCCAACCCTGGGTCGATCACGTTGTTGGCATTGTGGCTTGTAACGTACAACCCGGGGGCTCCCCAGTGACCCCCGTACCCTGCCGCACCGTACCCTCACCCCACTCTACCCTCAACCCACTCTACCCTGACCTCCTCGAACTCTAGGTTAACCACATTCTCGTTAATGCCCCACGCCGCAACCCTGCTGTAGCAAGGGAGTCCCCCAATGCCTCCTTTACCCTGCCCCACCCTACCCTGGCCTCCTCGAACTCCGGATCCACCACGATGTAGTTGGAGCCCCACGCCGCGCCGTAGCCCCAGCCCAGGCCTAGACCCACGCCGCAGCCGCCGCCTGGAGTTGCATCGGGGAGGGCAGGGGAGGGGGGAGGGGAGGGGAGGGGAAGGGGGGGGGGCCAGAGGCGCGGCTGATGGCGGCTTGGGTGGCAGAGGAGGGGTCTAGTCGCGCCGCTGACGCCTCGTGTGCCGTGTGCAGCTGAGGCGGTGACATAGTAGGGTTTGCTGTGCTTCCAGGTGTTTGGAAGCAGCCTGGACTGCGAGCTCGTTGACAGGATGCAGGGGCCAGCTCCACGAGCTTGTGCTCGCCTGCCTTCCAGGTGCGTTGCTCAGCCAGCGCAGGGCAGCGCAGGGCAGAGCGCTGTTACGGCTGCACCTAGCGCTGCCATCGCTGCCCTGCTGCCCGTGCAACACATGCTGTATCTGCTGGCGTCCTAACTTGATGCAGGCTATGGCAGCTGACAGTGAAGGCGTCATAGCATGAATGTCGGCACGTGCCGCTCAGCATGGGGAAGCCACAAGTCGTGCCCTTTCCACCAGACCAGTCCCCGGTCTCAGGTGCCTCCACCTACCTGCGCCCATGCCTCCCATGCCGATAGGCCCTCCACCGAAGCCCCAGCCAACGCCAAAGCCGCACCCTGCCCCGAAGCCTGCACGGTGCCCGAGAGCAAGAGCAGCAGGTTGCCAATGGTCCCGGCTGTAGGAGCAACACAAGCCCAGCTATTGCTTTTGAGCAATGACATTATCAAGACCGATGCTCACCGAACCCAACGCCACCACCTACAAAGCCCCTTCCACCCATCCTTCGTTTTGCGTGTGTCAGAGCGAGCAAAGTTCTAGGGTAATAAACGATGGCAAGATTACAGGTTTCTAAGCCGAAGGTTTCGGGAAAGATTTTGGCAACTGTGCGTTGAGCGTTGCTGACGTCGGGCCAGTTGGGACGAGACCGGCATGAGCTGCCTGCAATGCAGGGGAGGGACTCCTCCGCTCTCCGGATGTCCTCACATATGTTCGACCTTCACCAAGTTGACAAGAGCACTGCTGTAGTTAATTACATTATGGCGAGTGACCCAGCGCAGGCGCCTCCGTCGGAGGCGCCTCCCCCGTCCAGTCGGCTGTGTGTAAAGAACCTGCCGAAATATGTCGATGAGGCGCGACTAAGGGACTTTTTCAGTGGAAAGGGTGAAGTCACAGACGTCAAAGTCCTACGAACTAAGTGAGCTGGGGCTTTCACTAGGGCGCCGGCGCGGGACACAGTGATACGCGGCTGGAGAGTGACCTTCAGCTTTGACCGGCTACGCTTCTCGCTAGTATAGTCAACGGGTGGACGCCTGAGGAACGTCGGCCTTACGTCCGTGTGCGGTTGTGCTGTAGGGATGGCCGGTCACGGCAGCTGGGGTTCATCGGCTTCAAAACGGAGGTGCAGGCTGTCGCAGCCCAGCGCTACTACAACAAGTCCTACATGGATACATTCAAACTGGAGGTTGAGGTGGGTGTCCTCGGCCTGCGGGAGTGGAACGCTGTTCAGGGATGGGGCGGTACCTGCTGACGGAGGCAGGTGACGGAGGCGGGTGGCGGAGGCGGTCGAAGGAGGCTATGGAGTGTACCCCGCAACCGCGCAGCTGCGGCAGATATGGAGCATGGCTTGATAGGTCCGGATGATCCGTTGGTGACAGGATACGCAGCTCCTCTCCCTGTGCCTTACTGTAGCCGTACGACAACCACACCGTGTCGTCCCCCGCTCAGCTCTTTTGCCGCCGCTTCGTGCAGCCCCCTACAGCTCCCCCATGACCCGTTATCGTGCCGCTTTCACCCCGCCTGCCTGTAACACTCTTTGCAATGCTCGACCTCTGGCGTTCCCCATCTGTCCCCAGTTCGCCCGCAAGGTTGGGGACGCGCAGATCCCTCGGCCCTGGAGCAAGCACTCGGCGGGCAGCACCGCCAACCGCAAACAGCAGCAGCAGCAGGAGGAGGCGGAGGCTGGCAAGGAGGGCGGGAAGGGGGGCAAGGAAGCCAAGGGCAAGGCTGCGAAGAAGAAGGAGCGACACGCCTCGCCGCTGCCGGAGGACGGTGGGTAGGGAGGTCACGCGCACAAGCAGCAGGGGCCCAGTTCCAGTCGGCACACTCCTTGCTGGGCCCCTGGGAACGCCTAGGAAGTCCCCAGGCGCCCGATGTTTGGCCGCCGCACGGCTGGCATGCGAGGCCATGACTATGACAGCACTTCTGCCCAAACCCTAGCTACTGCCGGTAAGGCACAATGTGAGCCCCCCCCCCCTTTGTGTCCATTGTGTTGCACCGCTGCAGATGACCCCAAGCTGCGCGAGTTCCTGGCGCTCATGCAGCCCCGATCCAAAGCCAAGATCTGGGGCAACGACGAGGTGGAGGCGCCGGGGGCGGCGGCGGACGCGGCGGCGGCTGCCGCTGCTGCCGCGGCGGCGGCGAACGGGCGGGCGGCGGCGGCGGCAGCCCGGCGCGCCGCCAGCCGAGCAGATGGCAGCGACGATGACCAACAAGACGACGATGAGGAGCAGGATGAGTACCAGGACTGGACGGCGGCGGCGGGGTCGGGGAGGAGGGGCGCCGCCGGCGACAGCGACAGCGGCGGCGATGGGGACGGGGATGGGGATGTACGGCAAGGCGGCGGCGGCGGCGACGATGACGTGGTCGTGAATGACGCTGTGTCGGACCTGGACTACCTCAGGGCACGCATGCGGCGGTGGGATGAGGACGAGGAGGAGGGCGAGGAGGGGGACCAGGGTGCTCCTGGAGCTCGGGGGCAGGGGCAGGGTGGTAAGCAGCAGGGTAAGGGCAAGGGCAAGGGCGGGGATGATATGGAGGAGGATGGAGAGGAGGAGGACGATGTGGCGGCTGCTCGGCGGTCGGCGGCGGCGCGGGGGGATCAGAGCGGCGTGGGGACGTCTGCGGCGGCGGCTGGGAAAGGGAAAGGGAAGGCGGCAGCGGCGGCGGCGGTGGCGGCAGCAGGGAAGGGGAAGAAGCAACCGGGAGGGTCCGAGGAGCCGGAGAGCGAAGGCGGTGCTGACGAGGATGTGCAGATGGACGGAGGGGAAGGCGGAGACGGCACCAAGGGGCCAGGGAGAGGGGCGGGGGAGGCGCAGCGGCAGGGGCAGGGGCGGGGGCAGGGGGGCGAGGAGGAGGAGGGGCTGTGGGACACGGGCAGGCTGTTTGTGCGCAACCTGGCGTACACAGCCACTGAGGCGGACCTGCTGGAGCTGTTTGGCGGGGCGGGGGACGTGCGGGAGGTGCACCTGGTGCTGGACAGGTGGGTGTGGGTCAGGTGTGTGAGGGCATGGGTGTGGGTGTGGGTAAAGCTTGAGTGTGGGTAGAGTGCGAGGGCTGTGTCCTGTGTGTGGGTCGTGTGGGGTCGTGTAACGACCAGCTGTAAGCATGCGGGCACCCTGGTGAGGTGGCCGGGCGTCTGTGTATAGTGTGCAGGTCGGATGTTGTGATTGAAGTGCAGTGGGTTGCGTGCGGAAATGTGGCCCCCGCTCACGTGCACGCGCCTGCGTGCCACCTGCTTTGTGGCATGTGCAGGGAGACCAAGCGCTCCAAGGGCGTGGCCTACGTGCAGTTCCAGATCCCGGAAGACGCCGTAAAGGCGGCGCAGCAGCTAGACGGAACAATCTTTCAGGTGGGGAGCGGCCAAAGGGGCCCAGGGAGCCAGGGAGTGGGGTGAGCAACAAGTGACGGAGGGCGGTTGCGCATGCGACTGACAGCCTTAACTTCTGGTGGAGAGCGGGGAACGGGCCATTGGGTTGGGTGGGCAGGGAAGTGGGTTGGGACGGAGCGGTACGCGTAAAACGCGAGGAAACCGTGTGAGGTGTCAGGGAAGCACGGATACGCTGGTGCCTGCACGAGAAGAGTGAGTTGGTTGACGAACGGAAAGCAAGAACGACAAATATCACCTGAATGTCCCAGTAAACGCTGTGCTGCCCTGCAAGCTGAAGGGCGGGCTGCGAAACACGACCAAACCCGAACCAACCCGCTGAGACTGAGGCTGTAAGCTGAGGCTGAACTAGCAGCTGAATGCGACCTCGTGCCTATGGTCCCGCAACGGTTGCAAGCCAGCACAGTCCCGAACGCGCGCCCATCCCCGGAGTTACTGACCTGAAAGCAGCAGGAGCGGACAGCACGAGGCAACAAGAACGTTGGTGGTCAGAGGAAAGGGAAAAGGCGAAACAAGACAGCGAGGTAGGGTGCAGCAGGCGTGTGAAGGCAGGCTGGGGCTGGGACGGGCGCGAGGAGGGCTGACGACAAGGCTTGGGACGGAGCGGTGTGGGGTGCCGAGAGGTATTTCAGCACGCAAGCACTGATGCCACACTGTGGCAAGCGTGTGGGTAACCACGCCGCTGGACGGCGCTAAGCCTACCTGGGGTCTAATGCCTGGCATAATATAGGATGCGACCTTGCCCGCATGCAGCGAGGCGGACGCGCAACCTTTCTCGCTTTATGCAACATTAAATTGCAACTTGCACGTGCTGCAAGTGTTCACGGTGCGATTGCACACATTTCCTCTTGCGCAGGGGCGGCTGCTGCACATCCTGCCCGCCAGGCCGGCACCGGGCAGCGGCACGGGGCTGGCGGCGCCGGGGCCTGGAGGGGAGGGAGGCGAGGGGGAGGCGGACGGGCAGCAAGAGGGGCAACCAGGTGGGCCCCGGGCTGGGCATCTGGGGCTCAGCCCGATCCTGCGCATGTTGTGTACGCCTTATCGCCCCCAGGCGCCCCCAGCGGTGGCGGCGGGCTCCCAGGCACCTCCTCCTTCACGCTGGCCGTTCCACTGTTCTGTTACGCCCTCGTCATCTCACATCTCCCTTCCCTTCCCCATGCACACTTCATACAGGCGGCCCCGGTGGCGGCGGCGGGCCCCCGGGCACCTCCTCCTTCAAAGCCCAGCGAGAGGCGCAGCGGAAAGCGGACGCCGGCAACCGTGCCGCCTGGAACACCCTGTTCATGCGGGCAGACACGGTGGCGGAGGCGGTGGCGGCGCACTACGGGCTGAGCAAGGCGGAGCTGCTTGACAGCAGTGGGGCGGCGGGGGGGCGGGGGGAGGAGGGGGAGGCGGGCGGCGGGCGGCGCGGGGGCGGCGGGGACAGCGCGGCGGTGCGGCTGGCGCTGGGAGAGGCGCAGGTGATCGCGGCGACGAAGCAGGCGCTGGCGGAGGCGGGTGGGTTGCGTGGGGTCGTGTGGCGTGGGGTGGGGTGCGAGTGGGTGAGTGATTGGTGGGTCCGGGTGAGGAAGGGCGGGAAGGCGGTGCGGGTGGTGCTACGGGCCGGTATGTGCATTGCGGCTTGGGGCGTGTTGCGCCTAACGGCCTGCCAGCGCAGCGGCAGCTGGGAGGCATGGCTGCAGGGCCGTGTGCCCCTGGATAGCAGCGTTGGGCTGTGTGCGGTCGGTTCGTTGTGACGGCCGATGGGCCACAGCGGCCGGTGAAACCAGGCGGCCAAACGTCGGTGCTGCCCGGCTGTGCAACACCCGGGGAGTCTTGCTGGGCAGGTGTACGTAAGCCCCTAACCCCATCAGAAGTCATCACAGTACTTGCCCTTGCGCCACGTAAGGGTCCTTACATCACCACGCCGGCCACCACCACTAGTACGGTACCTGTGGCAGTTAGTGTCACACCCACCGCGTCCGCCTCCCCGTCCGTCACCCCACTTTCACTGCTGCCCACGCTAACCACCCTCCCCCGCGCCCCCCAGGGGTCCACGTGGAGGCCCTGGAGGCCGCCGCGGCCGCCAGCGGCAAGGCCTCCGCCTCCAAGGCTGTGGCCCGCAGCACCACCACGCTGCTGGTCAAGAACTTGCCGTACAGGTGGGGGCCGGGGAGGTGGCGGCGCAGTACAGGCAGGCTGAACCAGCCACATGCCGACCGGCAACGTTGAGAGCACGCCCGGAGGCCCTGGGCCACGCATTCATGGCGCCGAGGCTGCCCAAGTCGCAGTGCTGCCGTCGCCGCTGTGACACCTCCCCACGGAGCACCTCTCCCCGCACCTTCCTCCCGCACCTGCCTGCACGTGCGCCAAACGCTAGCATGCAACATGCAACAAACGCTAGCATGCAACAAACGCTAGCATGCAACATGCAACTTCCGACTGAACCTTCCCGCAGCTCCGACGAGGCGGAGCTGCTTGACCTGTTCTCCCGCTCTGGACCTGTGGCGCGGCTGGTGCTGCCCCCTGCCCGCGCGCTGGCCCTGGTGGAGTTCACGGAGCCGCAGGACGCCAGGGGGGCCTTCAGGTACGGCAGTGCACAGTACGCGGTGCCATACGTGTGCCCGTATGCGCACAAACTGTGATTGCAAGCGTGTCACAGGGTCGCAGGACGCGTGAGGGGCCTTGAGGCGAGCGGGGGAGCACGCTCACCGTCAAGCCCTGATCACACGTTGGAAAGGAGGGTCTTGCTTGGTTGTCTGTAGCAAACGGAGAGCATCAATTGTAATGCTCGTCATGCAGACATGCCCGCTTACCCTCTCGTCCGTCAGGTCGCTAGCATACAAGAAGTACCACCACGTGCCGCTGTACCTGGAGTGGGCGCCCGCCGACGTCTTCACAACGCCCGCCCCGCCGCCCAAGCAGCAGCAGCAGCAGCAGCAGGCGGGCGCGGGGGCCAAGGAGCCCAAGGCGGCGCCAGCACCGGGCGGGAAAGGTGCGGGCGGCCGTCAACGCACAACCATGCCCACTGACCCTAAAAAGCTTCAAAGTGCACAAAACGCACGCCGTTTCCTATCCTACCTGCTTGCTCCTCCTGGGTGGGCTAACTGCTTAGCACCTCCTTATCCGAGCCCTTGTAGTGGTACAGACCGGGTTCCGCCCTACAACGTCACGGCTCTGGTCTTAGACTGGTACATATACTTGTAGTGGCGGCAAGGAACGGACATGCTTGTGCATGCACCCTACTTGACACTCGTCAGGCGCCAAGCCCGCCGCCGCAGCGGCAGCCGGCACTGCGGAGGCAGAGGTCGAGGCGGAGGCGGAGGCCGACGGCGCCGCCGGGGGCACCATCTATGTCAAGAACCTAGCGTTCGCGACGACGGACGCCGCCTTCAAGAAGCATTTTGACGGCGTGGTGTCGGCGGCGGGCGGCACGCTGCACAGTGCGCTGGTGGCACGGAAGAAGGGCAAGGACGGGTCGCTGCAGGTGTGGGGTGCAAGGAGTGCGGGGAGCACGAGGGTGTGTTATGTTGAGGGAACGCAGCGAGGTGGTGGGTTGGCATCGCCGTTGCCTTGGTCCGACGGATACGGTACCATGGTTTGCTTGTAGGCGAGCCACCCTGACTGGTTGCCAGGGTGCGCGTATAGTGCCCAGTGCCCACGCGATAGGCTGCCTTAGGACGCTTGCACGATGCTGGGGGCTGTTCATTTGTGAGTTCGAGATAGCGTTTGGCAGGAAGCCGCCTAGGGTCAGTGCTTGGCGACTGGCGAGCAATCGGTCCACCACGTGTCACAGCCGTGGCGCCGGGGCATCACACACGACGCTGAGCCGCGCTGTGTCGTACTGCCGTACTGCAGAGCCTGGGGTACGGCTTCGTGGAGGTGAACAGCGAGGAGGTGGCGAGGGAGGTCATCAAGAAGCTGCAGGTGTGCAGGGAAGGGAGGGGTGCTGCCAGCAAGCACAAGAGCAGTCAGAAAGGGACTGGGGAGGGGCGGCCATGGGTTGGGTCACCAAGCTGTTCCAGGTGGGCAGGGGAGGGGTGCTGCCAATAGGCACACCAGCACGGAAAGGGGCGAGCTGAAGGGACGCCGGAGCGCCAATGGCGGGCGCATTGGCAGGAGCACGGGGTTTCGTCACATTCATCATCACGACCAGGCTGCGGCTAATGCGGACGCCATACTCTCACGCCACCCTGAACCAAGAGGACCCTCTTTACTCGTGTCAGTCCACCACATCTGAGCAACGCCTTTATCTGCCTGCGCAGGGATCCATGCTGGACAAGCACAAGCTGTCGCTGCAGTTCAGCAAGCGGAAGGCGGGCGCGGGCGGCGCGGGGGCGGGCGGCGGCAAGGGTGGCAAGGCCAAGGGCGGGGACGAGCCGGCAGATGGGGGGAGCACCAAGCTGGTGGTGCGCAACTTGGCGTTCGAGGCGACCAAAAAGTGAGGAGGGACAGGGCGTCAAGGATGAATTTTATGTGCAGACAGCAAGGTGTACAAAGCAGGAGCAGGAGAACGGTACCGGGGCATGCGCTACACGTATGCGGTGCCTCGTTCCCAGCGTCGCCGCTCACACATGTTATTGGACATGCTATTGGACATGTTATTGGATGTCCGTCATGGATTCCAGCCTTATTTTACGTGTGCCCAGGCCGGCCTGAACCGTTGGCCCCACCCCTTGTCGCGTCCACCAACCCAACGCAGGGACGTGCAGGGCCTGTTCAACCCGTTCGGGCACCTCAAGTCCTGCCGCCTGCCCAAGAAGTTCGACGGCAGCCACCGCGGTTTCGCGTTCGTGGAGTTCGTCACCAAGCAGGAGGCCAAGAACGCGCTGGAAGGTGGGTCGGTGGGTCGCCGCATGCTGGCAGGGTGCTTGAAGCCCTAATCCACCCAGCAGTATTGTACCGTACACTCGACGGCTCTGCTTACCGTGTTACCACCCAGCCCCTCCCGCTCCAACGGCTCCTTGGCCTTGGTCGGTTTGTAAGAGACACATCATGGACATTCTTGCCCCCCCCCGCACCCCTTCAGGCGTTGGCGGTATGCACCTGTACGGCAGGCGGTTGGTGGTTGAGTACGCCAAAGAGGAGGAGGGGCTGGACGAGCTCCGGAACAAGACGGCCGCCAAGTTCAAGCGGGACGAGGAGGCGGATGCGGGAGCCCTTGCGGGGGCGCCCGGCGCGAAGCGGCTCAAGATATAACGTTGAAGGGTGCGATGGCAGCTGGTTATGGCGTTGTAACTCGGTGCCCCGTGCTAGTGACAGTAGAAACGTCGGGCTGTCAGGTATTGCGTGACGTGCAGCAGGGCAGTGGGTCTGTGGTGAGGTACTGTGGGCATTGTGTTAGTATGGATGGTGCGAGCGCGTAACTGTGCGCACTGCTTGTGATTACTGCACGTGGGCAACTGTAAGGTGTGGTGTTGGCGCGGTGCGGATATCTGTGGCACAAAATGTGCAGGGTGGTATGCCAAGGAGCCTTGGGGGTGCTGGGTTTCGTTGGGGGGAGGGGAGGTTGGGGGGCGACAATTGGGGCCCGTATTTAGGGCCTGGGACAGACAATTCATGTACTGTAGTAAGGTCAGTTGTACGTGCGTACAAGAATCCCCTTCCAACCGTGGAGGCATCGAGGCAAAGAGCCAAGGACATAAGCTGGGATGGGAGTCCTGCCGGAGTGTTGTACAAGGCGTCAGTGAAGTGGTCAGCGTCTCCTTGGTTCAATAAGCGGATCCGTGGGGCGGACGCATGGTGATCCTAACACTATCGGCGAGGGACACGTCCAAACGTAGGGAGGTGTTCACCAGCTTTGTTTCGGCCACACTACAGGCGCACCCTGGGGTGTTCGACCTTTAGCCCACGCAGGCCCACCGCAGCGACCGAGCGTCGTGCAACATCAGCGGCAGCAGCAATTTTGACCGTACACATACTATCAAAGGTTCACTTTAAAGGATAGGCCATGTGCAAGTCTCCTGCGGGTTGATCAGTCAACAGAAAACAACAATACGGCGTCGATCGTAGAGCTAGCGTGTACAACGTTGCAAGGAGGTCTACTAGGACGCCTGCCTTGCCACCGTCTAGAATGCCAGCTATTTTCCTACTTTCCTATTTTCCTTTCTTAGTGCCTCACCTCGGCTCTTCGCGTAGCCTAGGCCACTCCACACTTTAACACGCCGCGCCACACTCGACAGGTGGTCCGAACGGCTTGCCTTGTACGCAGTCGCGTTGTAAGCGATCTAGCATCTTGTTGGAAGCGTAAGCGCCACCGGGCGTAAGCAGGGCTTGCTTAGCAGGCAGCTTCTCGTCCCTTGCATCGTCGATTCGCGTTGCTACTTGCTTGCTGAAGGTAGGCGCTGGCAATGCATTAACATGGGGCCCCAAAAACGCAGAGGGCCTGCATTTGACAGCGATGAGGAGGCGGACTTGGCCAGCGGTTGTTTTTGCTGGCATGTTGCTGCCGGCGTTGACGCAGGGTTACACCCCCACTGCACCTAGCATACGTAGAGCATCTACAATGAATTCATTATCACGCTGAGTTAAGTAGCTTTGGGCCTAGCTGGGCGTCTATAAAGCTTCCTTTTTGGAAGCAGAACCCTTTTGCTGCCTGTCATTCCGCGTTCGCGCGCTAAGCCCTTTCTCTGCCCGCTCACAACAGGCAACAAACCATGCAACATATTCCTAGCAACTCGGATTTGGCGGATGAGCAGATCGATGAGTCCCAGCTGGACGCGCTCGAAGCGGAGGGGGGGCAGTGGGACGCCACCGAAGCCAGCATGGGCGACCTGACGCTCAAGGATGTGCCAGATGCCGGTGTCACCAAGGAGCAGATTGAGCAAGTCCGCGCGCAAGTCAGCCCTGCCTTCCGGGCGGAGGTTGATGACGCCATGGCCACACGCTTCATCCGGGCGACGGGTGGCAACCTGGAGCTGGTGGGTTAACGCACTGGGCCAGTACCCTGACCGCTAGCGCAGAAGGGAGGGCCCATACGATGGAACTGCAGCAATACCCTTTGAACATGGGTCATTGCAGCTGCCATTCCCTGGACACGAGGTAACGACCTGCTGTAACCCACCGGCCCCATTTATGCCGCCCCCCTACTGGCCACGGCCCCCTGACGACCCGCATTGGCACCTCAACGCCATTTGTTCCCACGCTTCGCATACACCAAACGCCCCACTATCTCTCGCCCCACACTCAATCGTGCGGGCGTACGACGAACCGCAATCGTGCCAGCACGTGGCTGGCTTCACGCCCCCTGCCCTCTGCCCGGTTGCACTCCCATGACCCCCTTTCCGATCCCACATACACACCACGCAGTCCGTCGTGGTCCCCAAGCCTTGGCCCCTTCCTGTACCCCTCATTGCCTTCCTACTGGAGCCCCTTGTCCCCCTGTGCCCTGGTCCATCTGGGTCGCTACCCCCAGTCCGCCAAGCGGCTCACCGCCACGCTGCTGTGGCCACGTGCCTGTCTGACACCTCCCCCAGAAGCCCCATGCGCCATGCCCCTCCCTACCCCTGTCCTGCAGCCCATGTGACGGCATGCACGCTATGGACATATTGGGCAATAGCTTCCAGAAGCCACGTGTGCCTTGCTCCTCGATGTCCCCCACACGGTTCTCGCGTTTTACGCGTACCCCCATCCGTGGTGCGCCTTGCCTGCCTTACCGGTGTGCCCCCTCGGTCCGTCGTGCGCCCCGCAGTCCGTGAAGCGACTCAACGCCACGCTGCAGTGGCGGCGGGAGGTCAAGCCCGAGGAGCTGGTGTGCCGCGCCTGCGCCAAAGACCCCCGGGCGCACTACTGCCACCTGGTGGGCCACTGCGCGCAGGGCCGGCCCGTCATCTACACATGCATGGAGCTGCCCAACAACAGGGTGTACGAGGACAACCGGGACCACATGATCCAGGTGGGCTGGTTGGCTGGTGAGGAGGGGAGTGGGGGCTGTACGCCCGCATGCGGCAGCCGGGCGGAGGGAGTTGGAGGGGCCAGGCTTGCGCCTTTGCCCTTGGAGGTCTTGAGCGAGCCACTGCACGCACAGACACTACTACGTAGGGACATTTGTCGTACCCTCGTACAGACAGCACGCAGTACTCCTGGGGCTGGCGCGGCCGAGAGTCGCGGTGTTGGGCCGCGCTGTGCGGGCGCGCCGCAGCATGCAGCAGGCAGTGCAAGTCACAGATGCCGCCCCGTGGCTGGCAGCGGTGGTAACGGTGGTGGCCGTGCTGTTGCTGCTGCCCTGCTGCAGACCTTCGAGACGGCCATCAGGGTGATGCCGCCCGGCGTGGAGCAGTGGGTGTGGGTGTGCGACTTCCACGGCTTCAGCAAGAAGGACGTCAACCCCAAGATGGCCAAGGTGGGCAGCCAGCTAGGAAATACGCTTCAGAGTAAAGACTCTGATATAGGGCACTCGATCGCATAGGGCAGAGAACCTGCATCGATGACAGGTCAGGGAGGAGGAGAACCTCATCATGGCCAAGGTAGGCAGCCCGAGCATGTGGGCCGAGGCCGGAGGGCGTACACGTGGAGCGCGAGGAAGCCGTGTAAGGCGTCACGGAGGCGTCCGCACGCCAAGGGGACGGGTTGGAAGGGGACAGCGGGTGCATACGCGGAGAGCTGGGCGCTCGGCGCTTGCAGGCAGCGAGATTGCTGCGAGCTTCACGCCAGAGGCCTTGGCACTGGCACCGGCACCCCCATTCCCGAGCATACGCGCATAGCTTCGCGCCCTGGCCCTGTCCTACGCACGGCAATATACACATGGACGCACTTCGTAAATAGGACTACAAAGTAGTTTGTACGACGCGATATTTCCCACCACCGCGTTGCGTGGTGCCCTCGTTTCCGACCCTTTTTGCTTGCCTCCGCGTGTGTCGCCCCGCCAGGCCTTCCTGAACGTGTCCGCGGAGTACTACCCCGAGCGCCTGGGGCTGTTCGTCATCGTGGACGCGCCCAAGCTGTTCAGCGTGCTGTGGAAGGCGGTGCGCAAGTTCGTGGACCCCAAGACGCGGCGGAAGGTGGGAGGAGGGAGGGTGCCGTGGGGGTGCTCAGTAGAGGGGGATGTGGGGTAAGGGTGCCGCATGCGCGCAAGGGGCGCGGAGTGCGGTGCGTATGGCCGGGCACGTGTTATAATCTTGGAGGGGGCCCGAGGTGTAGGGTAGGGTGTCGCGTGGGCGCAGGGAACGCGAGGGTGCCGCATGTGCGCTGGGGAGCAGGGGGGCATGGGGCGGAGGATGGGAGGAGGGTGCTGTACGTGGGCAGGGGAGGGCGGGCGAAGGGCGTGGGGTGCAAGGGGTATATGGGACTCTTGCTGCTGACCTGGCCACTGGGGATGCTAGGCAGCTTCTCCGGCTGGCTGTAGTACGGTGAGGAGCAAGCAGGGGAGCTGAGCTGAGCAGCGAGCATGGGAGCAGCTGAGGAGCTGGGGAGCGGGCAGGGGAGCTGAACTGGTAAGGTGAGACGCGGGCAGACAGTACTGCAGCAGGATACTCACGATTACCGCGTGCATGGTGTAAGGCTCTGGAGCTGAAGCCTTCACCGCGCCCCGCCGCCGCAGATCCGCTTCCTGCCGTACGACCCCGAGAAGGGCGACCGCAGCGAACTGAAGGGCGAGCTGGACCAGCACTTCGACCCCGTGACCGCCGGCTGGATGCTGCGCGAGATGGAGGAGAACCGCGACAAGGCCAAGGTGGGTTAGTGCGGGCTAAGGCTCGAGTGTTGCAGTGTTGAGAGCCAGTGGGTGTTCGAGGAGGAAAAGCCGACGCGACAGCATGGCTGCTGCCTACGAGGTGCAGTGGCAAGAGCCAGTGGTTGTCGGGAAGCAGCTGCCGGCGCGACAGTGTAGCTGCGGCGGGACAGCCCGGCCTTGCAGGGTGCCGTGGTCACAGGCGGGTGAGCAGCGGGCCCTGGCGGTACAGGCACGCCTCGCTGTGCTGGTTTCTCGCAGTCAATGCCTTTCACTGGCATTGCCTTGGTAGCCACGCCTTGGCCCACGAGTGCCGCTCAGCAGCCCCGATGCCATCATACCCGTGGACCATGCGACCACCCTCTGGTGCCCCTGTATGTCAGCGCAGCAGCACCTCCCCTTGCGGCGAATGCCTTGCGCGACAACAACTCCTGAGCACCATCCCATTTCCCATGCCTTCCGCACGTCCTGCAGGCGGCCCAGAAGGTGTACTCGATCCCCTCCCTCTACGAGCGCGCCAAGACCGGCGAGCTGTGCTTCGCGGGGCACAAATACTGCTTCCACGGCCACCTCACAAAGCCCGCCGACCCCGCCGCCGCCCCCGGAGCCGCCTCGCCGCCGCAGCCCAGCGCCGGCCTGCCGCTGCGGCACAGCGCGCTGGGCACCCCAGCGCTGCTGCACACCTTCTCCAAGCAGCCGCAGCTGCTGCTGCCGCAGGCCACCGCCAGCGGGTGAGGGGTGCGCGTGCGCTTGCGTTGGGCGGGCTGGGAGCAGAGGGGGCAACGTGATTGGGTGCGAGGCAGCTTGGGCCGTTTGGAGGTTTGCTGGTGCATCAGGCAGGGCAGTGGTGGGAGCCCTTCGCACAGGAGGTGCGGGTGCGGGGAGGTCGCGGAGCAGCGTGTGGTGCTCGTGCGTGGGGAGGTGACTGCGGGGCGTGGAGGCAGGTGTACCCTGGCTTGCGGCTGCGGGCGCGCATTAGTGATCAGCGGGGTTGTGGACGGCGGGACGCTACGTGCGTTGTGCAGAGCATGGACGAGGCAGGCCCTGCACTGCGTGGCAAAGGTAGCTTGGTGCCAACGGCGGTGAATTGAGTGAGCTGACTGGCGTACGGCACGTTCAACGTGCGCAGCGTTCGTCTTACAAGTAACAAGTAGGGACATGGCATGTAATGGCAAGTAAGGTTTGCTCTCTGGTTTACTGCTCTTCATGGATTCCTGGCCAAGTGGATGTTCAGTGATACGGGTAACAAGGAAAGTCACAAGGAGTGTGATGCTCGTGCGAGGGCATGCGTGAAGTTGCTCAGGGTTTAATGTATGGGTATCAACCTTGTACTAGGCCGACGGACGCATGTGGACCGCTTAATGAAAAGGTGGGAGTGCTTCTGTGTCAGCTTTTGTCATTAGCTTGGCAAAGTACACCAGCAAGCCTTCGCCTGAGCCTTGAGCATGAGCTGCGCCTTGAGCATGAGCTGCGTGCGTGTCGCTGACTTCATGTACCGGTACCCTTATTGTAACATGCGTTGACACTAAGCAGCGCACTCTCCATCTGAAAGCGCTGGAACGACCACTTCTTGATTGAAAAACTGCCGCCTTTACGCCCTCAGCAAAGGAGTCAAGGAACAGGGGCGGGCAAGGAAGTAGTGCCAGCGCCGGAGAGAGCGTGCGAGAGCGCCTTGCTCCCTACCAATCGCACTCAGGGCGTACAGCGATGTTCGTACATGGTAACCTTGCTGCCTTGGGGTTACTACATAGCTCGACCGTTGCCATTTATGGAAGATACGCTGTACGTACCCCTGCACAAGCACTTGTCCCTTGAAGCCTTCTAGCTTGCAGGCTGCATGATGTAGCCCCTTGCCCCAAACGGCCCCGGCTACCCCTCGTTGCCGACAGACCCACGGGACCAAAAGGAAGCCTATCTCGACAACTCAGCTCGCTCGCTGCTAGTCCCCGTCAGACCCTCCAATACTCTACAGCTTTTTTGGTCTCGCGTGAGAGCTTGCACGGAGAGCTCAGCACCACATGCCGCAGCGCGATGAGGCGCGAGGTAGCTGCTGGGAGCAGATGCAAGTATGCATGCAGTAGGGCAATGGTGAGACAACCACTTCTATGTCAGGATGAATCACGCAGAGTGCTGGTGATGTTGCGTCCTTGATTACCCAGGGTGACACGCGGGTGACACCAACCGCCACGACACTGTTTCGCGCGCACGATGCACTCACGTTGAGCAGGGCAATGTCCTACAGATGCAACTTATGCGGCAAGCTTGAATCACACTCGTGGCGTATGTCTGGGCCCTTTTGCCCACAGTCGTATTGCGCTCGACTAGGCCCACGCCACTGTAAGCACTGAACAAACAGCAGGGACTTAGGGAGTTCGCGTAAGTATTACAGTACAGAAAGAAAACAGAGCGGTCGATGAAAGGGAGTTCATTACGTTTGCAGAACTGACAGCGTTTAGGGCAGCCGCAACCCAGCAACATTACCCTCTCGGACTACGGTAATTGTTAACTGCTCTTCACAACGCAATTGTCGAACTGCTGGGCTGCAACGCCGGGAAGGTGGGCAAGCGTCGCTTTGCATTCGGCATCCTTGCTTCGACTATGACTGCACCCGCGCCTTGTGCTACTGATAGAGCATGCATCGCCTCATTCTACCTCCGGGACGCGCTCTGCTGCGCACTCTGCATATAGCGAACTGCAACCGCTGTCGGTCCTACCTCCCGCAGGCCCAAACCCTTCCCCCTCACCCGCCCGTACCCCCCTTCCCCAGGGCACCCTCCCACCTAACCTGCCCCCTCTTCCACCCCTCCCCACTCTCCCCATTTCCCCACCCCAGATCCCAATGGACCTCCCCAACACCTTGTCCGGCTCGGATGCGAGCGACGCCTCCACGGCCGAGCCGCCCAGCCTGTCCGCAAGCGACTTCTCCCTCGCGGCCAGCGACAGCCGGGTCACCGATGACGCCTCGCCATCGGCCGACGCCTTGCCGGGCGTGACGCGGGAGCAGATGGACGCCGTGCGCAGCCAAGTGGACCCAGGCCTGGTGGGCGCCGTGGGGCTGGACGATGCCACAGTGGCACGCTTCGTCCGGGCCACGGGGGGCAACCTACCACTGGTGAGGCCAAGGTTGCATCCGTGCGGGCAAGGGCTTTGAGCCTTTGACTTTGGCCTCCGTTTTTTTGTGATGGGGCTTAGGGAAGGGCATAGGGTGCGTGACGAGGCGAGGTGTCAGGCGGGATGCAGGGTTTGGGGAGCGGCTATTGTGACCTAATCGCTTGTTTCCTGCTGCGTGTCTTGGGTTGCCAGTCTTGCGCGGGGACGTGTTGGCCATCAAAATCGTTCCCCCTCACCTCTCTGCCGCCTTGCCTGCCTTACCGGCGTGCCCCCTCGGCCCGCCCCGCCCCGCAGTCCGCCAAGCGGCTGACCGGCACCATGCAGTGGCGCAAGCAGGTGCGGCCGCAGGAGGTGGTGTGCCGCGCCTGCGCCAAGGACCCCCGCTCGCACTACATGCACCTGATCGGGCACTGCAAGCTGGGCCGGCCCATCATCTACTCGTGCCTGGAGCTAGCAAAGAACAAGGTCTTTGAGGACAACCGAGACCACATGATCCAGGTGGGCGACCTGGGGTTCAAACCTCGGGCTTCTGGGGGCTTTGTTAATGTTTTGCCCCACCCCGCCACAGTGCCATCTCTTTCACCTGTTCCCCCTGCAACCTGCCTGCGCTGATTCTGTGCGAAGGAGGTCATGGCTGCCGTAAGAGCTATTTCACCAAACCTTCCCCGCAGACGTTTGAGTGGGCGGTCAAGTGCATGCCGCCTGGCGTGGAGCAGTGGATCTGGGTGTGCGACTTCAAGGGCTTCGGAATGGCCGACGTCAACCCCAAGCTCGCTAAGGTACCGCCACAGCACACGCCTGCACACCTGACGCCTGGTGCCGACCTGGTGCCAGACGCAGCGTAGACCAGCACCCTGCCACCTGATTGCCATGTGCCTTGAAGACGCATCGTATACCACGTGCTGCCTGGTTAGCCAGGTGCATTGGCCTAGCACTTTAAAAGCGAGTGCATACGGTCTGTTCCAATACGCTTTCCGTGCCGCCCTGTCACATCCACAGCTGTTCCTGGACATCTCGGCCGAGTACTACCCCGAGCGCCTGGGCCTGTTCATGATCGTGGACGCGCCGTCCCTGTTCGGCATGCTGTGGAAGGCCATCCGCTCGTTCGTGGACCCCAAGACGCACAAGAAGGTCAGTACGGCATAGCAGCCGACCTCGCCGCTCGATGCCTGCTATGTGTCCGCTTCGTGATACATGCAATCAACCGTCCTGCATCACTTGTGCCCAGCCGTGCACCCCCAAAGCCTGCCAGCGACATAGCTGAGCAAACAGCTTGACCACACACTCGCATCATGCCTTGCCGGGTACGGCTCACGCCGGTAAGCAGTATCTTGACGTACAGCCGCCACCTGTCGTACGCCTTCCATCCAGATCCGCTTCCTGCCGTACGACGGCGAGAAGGCGGCGGCGGGCAAGTCCGCGCTGAAGACGGAGATGGACCTCCACTTCGACCCAGTGACGGTGGACTGGCTGCTGGCGGAGATGGCGGAGAACCGCGACAAGGCAAAGGTGCCCAACAAGGTGTACTCCATGTACAGCATGTACGAGCAGGCGCTGGAGGGCGGACTGTGCAGCCGCGGCAAGGACGAGCACGGCCACGGGCACGGGCAGTGCCTGCACGGGCATCTGGCGGTTGGCGGAGGCAAGGGGACAGCGGGCGCGGGTGCGGGTGCGGGTGCAGGGCAGGCGGATGTGCACGTGCGCGCGGGAGGGATATCGACAGCAGCAGCGGCGCCGGCGGCGGCGGGACAGCACAACGTGTTGGGCACGCCGGCGCTGTTGCACACGTTCAACATGCAGCCGGAGCTGCTGCTGCCGCAGGCCACAGCGAGCGGGTGAGAGGTATCTCGGGGCCAAACTCAACGGGAAGCCGTGACGTTCTTGTATGGGTCTCCATGGAGTTCTTGACGTATCGGCGATAGGAACAGGGCACACAGAGGTCGTACACGGGCGCTGCTTTACTCGCCGGGCAAAGGGGGTGGAGGTTGGGTTTTGGTGTTCCCGAAGGGCCAACCGATTGGCACCCTGGGGCACTCGTATGGCTACGGGCGAGCTGCGGGCGAAAGGCGTATGTACCATAGTGCTAGGCATTCGCAAGACGTTGGACGGCTGGGTAGCTGGCATTCGTAGAACTGCTAGGGCAGGACAGTAGGATCGAGGGGTGCAGGAGTGACACGACGGCCTTGGTGAGAAGCGGCATGCGTACCCGCTTGGCCTGTGGCCCCATGGCATTGAGTGGGGCACCGGGTTTGATAAGTGGCCCTGCACTGCCGCACACGCAGCAGGGTGCTGCAAGCAGGGCTACCTATGCATTCTAACGCTCGTTTTGGCGCATGTTTCAGTACAACACTTGTCGCACGCTTGCACGTGAAAGCATGCATGAACCTTTGTGCTGGGTTGGGCCTGGTGGTCCCCTGGTTGGACCCGTGTCATGTTCGGCGTGTATCTCTTGAGTGGTATGCATACCTCGTTGATGTAGTGCGGGTCCGCGCTGAGCACGAGTGAGGGGTAGGGGGGCCCCTTGGTCCTTCCCTGGTGGGGGCGCCTTGCGTCTCCTTGCCGTTGACGTTGACCACCTTGACCCTTGCCTTGACCCTTGCCTTAACCTGGCGTTGTTGAAGTGTTAGGACACCGCTGTCGTGTATTTGAAACCTGCGGTACGTTTATCAAACCTCAACACTGTTGAGCATTTCCACTGCACACGGCTCACAACATCTCTCAACTGCTTGTCACCGCCGAGGTGTGACCCTTGTGCGGTGCCAAACGGTGCGGTGCCAAACGGCTTGCAGCGCCGCAGAAGTGGTTCTGACAGGGACTCCTCCGATTCCTGTTGCAAGATGGGTAGGGCGTACATCATACACTCTGCAAAGCTGCATGCTTGCATCTTGCATGAACGACGACACGGCGATGGCGAAAGGTTGCTACGAATCGCACAGCATGGCCAGCATCTCCAAAGCCATGATGCCACTTCAGGGAACATACGATATACCGTAGATCTCTTGACATATTCATTAAGCCTGCCACGGTCCTGCCAGAGGCCATACGTGACAAAGACAACAAAAAGACACGGAAGTTGGACGCATATCTGTCACACCGAGCCCATCTGCAACCTGACAAGTTTCACAAGCAGCTAGTGATTAGGGATAACACGTAGGACTTGCCCCAGCGCCAAGATGGGGAGACAAGGCAAGGCTCGGCACGGCACCTTTCGCCCAGCAACCTCGGACGACGACGCGATTGCTCTGATTTATCCCTTGTAACCTTGACTTACGCCTGGGCTACATGCGTCGCGACAGGGGCGGCGTCTTCGTCGGCCGCTGATGCCCAGGCAGTCGTGCGGACAAGCGGTGACAGCGGAAAGCACGCGGATGGCAAGCTTCCACCTGTTGTCGTGTACCATGACATCTTTAATTTGGTCGCCATCTTCGGGCTCAACGTGGCAAACTTCTGGTGGGCACGGCGAGGGCAGGCAGCAGCTTCGAAGCTCTTCAGCTACCGGGCCTCCCAGCCTCAGCTCTCAGCAGCAGGGCGCCTTAGGGTCCTTTCCCCGTCCTCGTGGAGCTGTCGGTGACATCATATTGCTTACAGCTTATACTGCGTACAGCTTACAGCTCTTGTGACGAGATGTTGGCACATTGGGCAAGCCTGCATTAGGGCAAACGTACGACATTTGCACCCTGTTGGCAAGCCTGCTGCTTAACTTTCGGCCGCTGGGCCCCTGCACCACTGCAGGTACCTGTACACCCGGGATGATCGGAGCTTCCAAGTCTTTTTCATCTCCACTATGCTGTACTTCGTAGCGGACTTGGTGAGAGCGCAGAGGGCTTGGCAAGAGCTCATAGGGCGTGGCTCGGACCCTCTGTTGGACTATACGCACCACCACTTTGCCTGTCCGCTTGCATCTGTGGCAAGAGCATCATTCTCATTCGGCGCACAAACATCACCTTCGTTACCTCGTGCACACAGTGTAATGCAACACCATGGAGCACGCACCTCCACCCTGCAGATCTACGTGGGAGTGGTTCCCCGCTCCGTCAAGTCCCCCCTGGTCATCCTCACGCACCACGTCATCTCCGCGCTCTACCTGCTCATCCCCTACCACTACCCCCAGGTATGGGATTTGTGTGTGATGTTAGGAAAATGAATTGGAGATAAGCCAGCGCCGCAGCATGGGTGTAGCAGGGCTTCACAGCCCAGCTTACCATACGAGCAACACCCGGCCCCATGACTGCCAGTATGTCCCACCCCGCATCGAACAGGCACGGTCCCACCCCGCATCGAACAGGCACGGGCCCACCCCGCATCGAACAGGCACAGGCCCACAATCACCTAGAACGGGTGGAGCAGCACGCTACGCTTGCGCGTGCCCGCTCCACATACCCCTGACCCACATGGCTTGCCAGTCCACCAACACGCCCTTAGCACGGCCTCTAGCACGGCTGGCGCGTCAGCCTGACCATCTTGCACGCACCTCAACTTCACTACGGCAGTCGTCCCGAGCACCCCCTGCAGTCGGTGCGTGAGTTGCTGCACGCTGTCGCAGGCTGACACGCCTGTGCATCAAGTCGACCCACGTGGCGCCTGCACACCTTCATGCACACGGCCCCGCCCCCGCCCCCGCCCCGGCCCCATACACCGCAGTACGGCTGATGCATGGGGTACTGCCGTGCTGGTGCCGGCCTACACACCCATATCCGCGGTTTACCCACATGCCCACACGCCCCGGTCCCGCAGTACGGCTGGTGCATGAGCTACTGCATGCTGGTGGAGGTGAACACGTGGATGCTCATCGCCAAGCGCACGCTCAAGCTGTGGGTGCTGGAGGTGCTCTTCTACGTCAGCTGGGTGCTGCTCAGGAACATCTTCTACCCGTGAGTAGTGGCTGACCGCACCCACACCACGCAGCTCACGCGACCTGCATGCACGCCTATGTTGCCCGCCGCACTGCAGCTCCCATTGTGCAGCGTCGTGGATGCCGCATGCAACTACCGCCACAGCTGGGCATGCACGTGTGAGACGCCGGGCAAAGCGCGCAGCTCTACCGGTACCCTCAACCTTTCAGGCGTCAACCCGCCGCTGCAACTTTGCCTATCCCTGGCGACACCCTGCCCCCCCACAGCTACCTCATCTACGCCTTCTACCTGGAGTGGCGCCACGAGACGGCGGCGTGCGGCACGCCGTGGAACCCCATCCTCATCACGCCCGTCTTCCAGACCGCCCTCACCGGCCTCAACTACTATTGGACGCTGTCGCTCATCATGAAGCCAAAGAAGATGAAGCAGCTGTAGGAGGAGGAGGCCAGCAGGTTATACACGTGTACAATGGCTGCAGCTAAACAGCAGCAGCAGCAGCAGCAGGAGCGGGAGCGGTATGCAAGCTAGGGCCACATTGGCGGTATGCATACTGTGGTGCACGTCTGTCTCGGGACTTAGTTAAAGGGCAAGAGGTGCGGACAGCAATTGCGGGAGGCAGGGCATATGCTATGATGCATAAAAGGGCCTTGGGGAGGGCTGGGCCTGGGAGCTTGTACTCAGCGCGGACATGGCTTACGGGCAGGCTATTGGAGCGAGGTCAGTTTGAGCGCAAGGGGTCCTGAGAGGTATGGAGAGTGCGGAACGATTGTAGCGAGCACTGACGTGCTATGGCGAGTATCGGACCAGCATTGCAGCTTATCTGTGGATGCATTTTGTTGATTACGTCGCCGGGGCGGGGGAAGATCGTATGCTGTAGCCAACACTGTTTGAACTGCCTCTTGACAGTTACAGACCGCAAGGCAGGGACGTCGGGAGGGTCACAGGGCCATAGTGACGAATAATGCACGTCGTGGTACTGAGTGGGGCAGGACGGGGCTTAGTCATCTAAATACCGGGCAAGTATTGTGCACTCATGTGGCTTGTGAGGGGCGGAACAGTAAAGGACGCGTGGTGGGCACTCTTCCCCACTGCCCTTTGGTGGATCAGCATGATCTGCTGCTTTTGTAGGTGTTGTGCTCTGACAGTAGGACTCGGGAGTGGGGTGGACTGCAGCGCGGACCCGACCATGTCCCTAGCAGCACTGGCGGATACGCGCCCATGCCTTTGCCTAGTTACTGGACCCTGCTTTTCTGCATTCATGTTATCGGGCAAGTTTGGCCCTGGTTGTTGCTTTTGCTGAATTGGACGGAACCGCTGTCCAACGAGTTATTGCCAGGCGCCCTTCACAGCTTTCGGCGGCAAGCATGGCCCGTACCTGGGTCGACATGAGCGTGCACCTGTGCTGTGTTGCGCATTGCGGATGGTACTTAGGTGCATGCGTAGACACTTGTAAGACAACGCGCTACATGGCAATGGGCCGACTGTTGGACTCAGCGTTCCTATCTTCATCGGTTGGTTCGAAGCAGGCGCATTTTGGGCTGATTTTTTCCGAAAGTCATTGGGGGCCCTATTCGAAAGACACGGGCTGATGGGCGGAGCTCCCCCAAAAGCAAAATTGTGGACCCCCCATCCGAAAGTTGGGTCCCCTGGAGGCACCTGTTTCGACGATCCATCCGAAAGCCCCTATGGAAGATCGGAACACTGGTTGGACTGCACGAGGCGTGTGACCTTGCGGGGGGCAGGGGGGCCCTGTGGAGGGAATCAACCAGGGGAGGGGCAAACGCTCCACCGCAAGGAACACTTAGCTACGGTTGGTCGATATGGCATACTGAAGTGGCTACTTGCTACGCGTCAGCAGGGGACGGTGCATTCATGATGGCATGCAGCATAGCAGAGGCATCCGGTGTCAGTACGGACACGATGCACGTGGCAAGGCGTGCCACGGCACTGCATCCTCCTGCGTTCCGATGGCCGATGTGTAATATAGGCCCTTGTGAAAACCTACGACGAGCAATATGCGAGAGTGACTGCCGAACAGCCCAAGTCTTTGTTCATTCAGAAGCGATACAGCAAGCTGTCGAACGGCACTTGTCTGTGCACGTGTGCCAAGCTAGCAGCAAATTGTGACGAGTGCTGAAACACATCAACGATGAGAAGATAAAGACTGCTCACGTTATGGCTCTGCGGGAGCCTCGCCTTGTGACCGGCGAAGTGCATGGCGCACGAGCTCTGCAAACAGCTGGAGCAGTCATAGAGGACAACTCGGCGTTAGCAGAGAGGTAATTATCAACTGTCGTTCTTGGCGGTCCTTGGCCTCGAGCTGCAACGCCCTTCGTCAATTCCTGTAGTAACTCCATTTCTCTCGACAGCCGGTCTAAGACGCGATTGTCGTACTGAGTTAGATTAAATGCAGCACTGATGCATTTGCACGCCACCACCCAACAGAGACAAGGCGGTCACAGAGCGATTGAAGGCAGCAGCGCGTCTAAACGCAACGCTTTACGCCGAAGCGGAGCGGCATATCGCGTCGGTCGATCGCGCGGAGCAAGAGCGAGATGCCTGGGCCGCGCACGCTCGAGGCCTGGCGCAGAAGCTCGTGCAGGCGCGCAAGCACGTTGCGCACCTCGAGCGCCAGCTAGCAGCTGCAACGGGGCAGCCGGTGCCCCAAAGCGGGTCACATGACGACGACGCAGTCAGCCTCGCAAACGCAGATGAGGACGCCAGGCAGCTGGCCGAGCTGCTGGATATGGAACAGGCGCTGGCGGAGGCGGGGCAGGCAGGGCAAAACGGCTCGACAGCTGCCGCGCAACCGCCAGCTTCCGGCAGCTTCCGGCTCGGGTCAACGCAGAGCGTCAACGCTGCCGCTGCCTACCCCGCCTCCGTCTTGTCGGCACAGAACGAGACGCGTGTGGCGGTGGCGGAGAGCGATGCCGCCGCTGCGGCGGTGCTGGCGGCAGGGCTAGCGGCGGACGCGGCGGCGGCAGCGGCCATGGTGCCCGTCAACCCCACACCCAACCAGCAGCGGGTGCTAGAGCAGCTCATGCAGCGGGGGCGATCCATGGGCTGGCTCATACAGACCAGCGAGGTGAGCGCTGCGTGCTGCTTGCTACCGCTGCGTGCTGCACGAGGGGTGGGGGTGGGGGTGGGGATGAGGGTGGCGAGGCGTATGCCCTCCGCAAGGGCGGTGGCTGGTGCAGTGGGTGCAGAGGGGGAGGAATGCGGGCGGCTGGTGTAGCTCATAGTGGCAGGAACTGCATGGTGTGTGTGCCGTTGCGAGTAGTGGTGACAGCAGGCACCTTACGGCAGAACCACGGTGGCCGGGAAGCGCAGTGGGGCGGCATCAGGCTGCGCGGTTGGGCGCTCAGGAGCGGCGGCGTCCAAGGCTTGTCGGGGGTGGTGCACTGCTGCCGCGTTGGCAGAGCCGGGCGTATGTGGTACTGTGCTGGGCAACGGGAGCGGCGCGGCTTGGGTGCAGCTCTGGGAACGCCGTATGGCGCAGGCAGCCAATGGGCCCACACGCCCATGGAGCCGTGGACGCCACGTGCGCACCTTGCGTACTGGCCAGCGCAGGTCGGGGCACGCTGACCCACATGACAGAAGCCACCCTAGGGGTTGAGGGGCACTGCACCGCACCACACGACGCCGCGGCTTGAGCATAGAGTAGGGTCCCTTGGGGAGCTTGCCGTGTGCAGCTGCAGCTGGTGTCTCACAAACGACGTGCTCAACAGCGCCAGTGCGGCAAGGAGCCACCGAGCACATCCCACCGCCATGCCCCGTGTCGTCCGCTTTCTCCCTGTGACAAGATGCCGTACAACCTGTCTGGTGCATATCCTTGCACCGATCCTGCAGGTGTCCCTGGGCCCCAACAGGATGCCGTACACGCTATGATACGATATGACAGGATGCCGTACACGCTGTCTGGTGCATTGGTGTACCGCTCCCGCAGGTGTCCCTGGGCCCCGTGCTGGGCGAGGGCGAGTTCGGCGTGACGTACCGCGGCACGTGGCGCAGGAGCCACGTGGCGGCCAAGGTGGTGCGGCTGCGGCACGCATGGGAGCTGACCAGCTTCCTGCGGGAGGTGAGGGAGGAGGTGGGGTGTTGGAACGCCTCGTGACTTCGTAGGACAGTAAGTAGTGCGAGTGAGGGACCGCCAGCGGGTACTGTGAAACGTACAATTTGGGTGCATGTCAGGATGGGTAGCCCTTGCGTGGGCATGGCCGTCTCTTACCCTGACGAGCACCGAACTGGCGCCCCTTGATCCCCCCCCTCCCTGGCCTTGTATCCTATGCTTGCCGTACAGATCGAGACCATGTCGTACATCCGGCACCCCAACGTGGTGCCGTTCCTGGGCGCCTGCCTGTCGCTGCCCCCGGGGGCCTCGGCCGCGCCCGGGCAGGCCAACGGACCCAGGGACGGGCCCACCGACGGCATGCGGCTGATGCTCATATCCGAGTACATGACGGTACGGCACTTGAATGGCTCCTGTACGGCCACCTGCACACGTGGGGCCCGTGCCACACAAGGACCTGCGTCACGGCACCTACAGTCTGCGCGTACCAGCCTGCAGGGAACCAGATTCCCGCCATTGTCGTCCTGTACCCGCGCAGAGCCGCGCTGTGGTAACCCGCTGCCTTGCGCCTAAGCCTCTATGGCCCTCGTCGCCGCCTCCCTTCCCGCGCTCAGGGCGGCACCCTGGCGGACTGGCTGCACCCCGGCGGGCCCCCCGCCGCCGGCACCACCAGCGGCGGCCTGCTGCAGCCCTCGCGGCCGCTCATAGACCGCCTGCGCATGGCGCTGCAGGTGGGCAGAGGGCCCGCACGGGCCGAGGGAGTTTGCGTTGAGTACGGGATGGAGGGTGGAAGGGCAGCTGCGCCCCCCTCCCCTTCCTACCCCGTGTCACACCTGCACCTCCCCGCCCGTCAACCCTGTCCGTTAACCCACCCGTTGACCCACCCGCTGCCCGGCAGGTGGCCCAGGGCATGTGCGCGCTGGAGGGCTCCCGGCCCGCCATCCTGCACCGCGACCTCAAGCCCACCAACGTGTACCTGGACGGCGGCGGGGCGTGCCGTGTGGGGGACTTCGGCCTGGCGCGGAGGCTGCTGGCGGAGAGCCGCGCGGACCTCACAGGGGAGACGGGCACTTACCTGTACATGGCGCCGGAGGTCATGAGGTGGGGTGCGCAGTGGGCCGGGATGGCGCTGTGTGTTAAGGTGTGGGTCTGCGTGTTGGGGCCGAGACGAGCACCTTCCTACACATGGCGCCCAAGGTCTGAACCGCAAAGCGGCCACAGGTCACAAGCTGGGGCGCGCAGTCAGGCGGCGGGGCTTGGACGTTGGCAGGGAGGGGTCGGAGGAGCACAGAGTCTCGATGGAGGATGGTTTCTTGGTACAGCGCTGTGTTTTGTGAATTGACATGGGCTGCGACTCGAGCTGTGGATGGATGAACCCCGCCTGCCCGCCTCCCTGTCCAGGCACGAGGTGTACGACACCAAGGCCGACGTGTGGAGCTGGGGCGTGCTGCTGTCCGAGTGCATCATGTGCATGATGCCGTACGGCCACACGTACATGACGCCCGTGCAGGTGGGCCGTGGGATGGGCGGGGGTAGGGCTTTACATCGGAGCTTCCGGCATCCTGACAGACGCGCGGGCTGACCTAAAAGACGTCCTCTATTGGCACCATTCCCATGCTACTTCCCAACCTGTCGCTTGCCAAAGCGGAACGGCTGATGGGCGCGGCGGTCTGACGGACTGCGGTCCCACAGCCCAGCCCGGTTTTTCTCTCAACTGTCGTCGCAACGCAGTCCCCACTGCCTCCCCGTGTCCATCTGCCCACTTGCCCGCAGGTGGCCCAGGCGGTGAGCGCGGAGCAGCTGGCGCCCCTGGTGCCCAGCACTGTCAGCCAGGAGGTGCAGGTGGGTCTGGCTTAGCTTTCGGGGTATCACACCACGACAACATAGGTTCACGTTCCTCGGGTAATTGCATGCCCACAATGTCCACGCCCGTCCACTCCACTGGCGTTCCTGCTGTCTCCCACCTTCCATGGCGTCCCTCCCTGCCTAGGCGTAAGCACTGGCCTACACTCCTCTCTGCCATCAGCCCATTTACTGGCAATTTGTGCTGCGGCCCATTGACCAGGAGGTCTCCTGCTCCCTCCACCTGCGCTCCCCTCTCACATCCGCCCACCGCTCCTCTTTCATCAGTGCCAGGGCTCATAAATGCACTTCCCTCTCTCCTGGCGCCCGCTCTCCGGTGCTGGTGCTGCGGCTGGCCTGCCAATTCGACACACCTCCCCCACTGCAATCGCCTCATCCGCCCCTCCTCCTGTCGCCAGTCCACGTAGCTGGCGCTGCGGTCACACTGCCAGGGCTCCTCCCCTCTCAATACCAGTAGTCTTGAAACTTTGCCGCCTTACTGACGTCTTCCCCGAAACCTTCCCTTTGCCCAAACGTATGCAGCTGGTGCTCCGGCCATAGTGCAAGAATACCTTCCCCGCCTCATCACATGGCTTCAGTCCTGTCACCTTACGTCTTTCTCCGCCCCTCTCCTTGCCCACATCTGTGCAGCTGGTGCTGCGCCTGGCGTGCCAGTTCGAGCCCGACATGCGCCCCGACTTCGCCAGCGTGGCGGACATGCTGGGGGCCGCCATCGCGCACATGGAGCAGCAGCAGGTGGGGGCTGCTGGTGGTTACAGTATTGGGAGGCAAGGGGGCGCAGGGGCATGCGTGTCTGCGGACAGCAGGTGGTGGAGAGGCTCGCTCGTTGCTGTATGCAGCATAAGGGAGCAGTAGAGGTTTGGTGCGGGTTGGCTCGGCGTGTCGCCCGGGGGGCCATGTGGGTGACTGGGGTGCGAACGGCCAGGCGTAGGAACTGTGGGTGATGGGTCAGCGTTGTATGGTATTGATCAGCGTATAACGCAAGACTCCGCGTGGGGTGGCACCCGGCACATGGCAATGCGCCTGAGCTCCAGCCGTGACAAACACCCTTCGGTCCCACACCCTTTGGTTCAACTCTTCGCCAGCTCGCCCTTGCCTTGCAAGTCATAACTGCTTGGCCCGCTACTGTTTGCTTTACGCTTGACCGTGCGCTAATAACCCTCCCCTTCCCATTGGACTCCCGCTGCCGCAGGCGCCCCGCAGCACGCTGCTGGCTACGCTGCAGTCGGGGTTGCTAAGCGGTTGGAGCAGCGCCTGGGGGTGGGGGACCGGCTACCCGCGGGGGGCCAGGCAGCAGCAGCAGGGAGGGCGGCACAAGGGGGAGGCGGGGCCGGGCGGTGGGCCAGGGGCGGTGGTGGGCCGTCTACCGCCCGCGGCGTCGTGCTGAGGCGAGGTCTGGCCGTTTGGCGGGAGGAGCCACGGGCAAAGGTTCAAGGGGCAGGAGGCCTGCCTGGTGCTTTGGTGGGCAGGGTCGCGGACGGCTCGGCGGCTTGGCGTGTCTGTCAGCTGTGTAGAATGCTTTGGCAGAGGCGTGCAGTGGATAGCGTCGGAGTGCAGAGCGCGAATAAGGTGACGGGCCAGGCAGGTGGCTGGGGTTCGTGATTGCACGTGGTCCCATTTGTGCACGGGGCTGGCATGCAGGAATGTTGGGCGACGCTTGGGGCAAGGTCTCGTGGGCAAGTGTTCAAGGCGTGAGGACACGACACGAGCGTATTGCTAGGTTTGCCGCTTATGCTATGATATGACCGTGATAAGTTTTGCTCCAGGCGTGCGGGGCTGAGGGGTGCTATGAGGAGGCGGAAGAACGCACGGCACGGCTTGGGTGTAAGGCGGTTGTGCCGCTGTGGAGGTTGCAACTGCTCGAAGTGCCACTTCACGTCAGCCTCACATGAGCGTTTTGAAAGAAACACAAGCATATCTTATTGTTTATGTACCCATCGTACCCTGGAGGTAGACATGCATTTCTTGTTGCCACGCCAGCACGGACTGAGCACGGATCGGGACAACTGACTGAGTACTGAATGCAGCCCGGATTCAGCAAGAGCTTTTCACTGCACATATATCTGAATTGTCGCATAAAATCCCCTGCCAAAGTTTCCCATTCCAGCGTAGTGCCAAACCCCACCGACTCCGCGCCAAACCCCATCGACTCCCTACAGACTTCGTGTGCACTCCGACACCCCAGTAGCATATTCTCTAGCAAGAGACTTAAGAATGGCCCCAACGTATGGAGACCATCTTCAGGTACCAATCACAAGGGTCGCTCGTGCCGCCGATTACGTCCTTACGCGCAACACCGTTTGCTGAACAACTAGGGCGACGCTTTCGCAGGTCATCAAGGGCTTCTGTGATAAAGCAGATGGCAAGGATAAGCTCACCGCTCTCATACAGGTATGTCGGGGCTGTCGCGGCAAACCGTGCCTCCGCATGCCATCGTCAGCTGCTGTCCGAGTGGACTAACTTGCAACCTGTTGCCCCCCGTTTGCCCCGCAGTACGCATGCATGTTCATTTCCGCCGGAGAGCCTGGCAACATCAAGAAGGTTCAAGCATCAGTCACTGCTGCACGGAAGGTTTTCCGAGTCATGCGGGTGAGCAGGTCAAGGCCAGTCCCCGCACCGTACACAACCCCCTCCTCCCCTTACTCCCCTTGGAAGGGGTGCCCCGCAACATCCCGCAATGCAGCTATTCACCGCACACCACATTTCCCGGGCATGCAGCTACGCTACTGCATGCATCCGCATTACGCTTGCTGCCTCAGCAGGAAAGGCAACAAAGGGCAGCAAATTGCAGTGCTCGCTGCGAGTCAGGGGCCGCCTTGCCGAACCGTTGTTTGTTGCCACAATGTACACTGAACCCCAACCCACCCCTGCCACGCTGCAGCCGCTGGAGCTGATCACGCCGTTGCTGCTACAGCCCGGATTCACGGGGAAGCAGCCCATGCTGATGGAGTCGATCAACAAGGTGGGACGAGACGTCGCTGTAGCCCCATGTCTCTTCGGTCACAGCATGCTTCCCGGCGCTGGGCATACCATACTGGGCGCTACGGGAGTTATGGTCGGCAGCTGCTGACCCACATCGGGAGGATGGGAAGATGTGGCCACAACGTGAAACCCAGGCTGCCGCGTCACTACCACCTACCATCTACCACCCACTACATAAACCCACACCGTGCCCCACTGGAACACCTACACCTCTCTGTTCCCTGCCACGCCGCCTCCGCTCCACTCGGACGGGACAAAGCCGTGCTGAAGGACGTGAACGCAACGGGGCAGGCCTTGCACACTGTCACCAAGGTTGAACCAGCAGCTCCCAGAACACCCACACCCCTCTTCGCCCCCTCCCCCACCCGCCTCCGGCCCCCACCCACAGGTCAAGGCGGTGCTGATGGCGGTGTACTTCGGCGCCGACCACGTGGTGTGGGCGCACCAGATCGGCCTCATCTCGGACAAGAAGGTCGGCGAGAGGTGAGCGGCCGGAACGCGGTGGACTGGTGGCGCACACACGTCAGTTGGGGCGGGGCAGGGGACCACTGTACGACTCTCCGCTTCCCGCAGCCATTCCTGGGGCGTGGCCGTTCCGATGGGTGCTGCCAGCTCCCTGACGCCGCCACCATGCATGCTGACAGGTGGCGGTGCATGCCGCGGACGTACCTGATGTCCTGCTCTACCCCGGTGTGTGTGCGCTGGCTGCAGGTACCAGAAGCTGTCGCTGTGGTCGTGGGCGCTGGGCTCCGTGTGCACCGTGGTGACGGAGAGCTGGCAGATCGCGCAGCTGCAGGTGGGGCAGGGGAGGGGGGGAATCCACTGTGGTGGAGTAGTGTGGTGACGTAATAGGCTGGTATAAGGGCAGGAGAGGGGAAGGGGGTCAGGTAGAAGAAGGCGGGAAGGAGTTCGGACTGGAACTTGATTGGGAATGGTGCGGCATGTACTGAAGCGAAGAGGTTTGAGTGGGCAGTGGGTGTGTAGCGCTCTGTTCAAGGGTGCCGTGCTGGCGGGTGCTTCGTTTCTGTAGGTTGGACGTCCAAGCTACTTAGCAATGCAGGCGAGCAGGCGGTCGCTATGCCACCCTTGCCTGCATTATCCGCGTGCCCCTTCATGGACGCAATCGAAGCCATCAAATGGTGGCAATGCACCACGGCCGAGCCCACCGGCCCCAGTCCGATGTGCCGTGCCGCCCTCCCCCGCGCCGCCCACCTGCTCACGCACCCTCTTGCTGCTGCTTACACACCTGCCACCCTCGCATGCGCCTCCCAACCACTCCTTCCTTGGCTGGCACTAGCGTTCCTGTGACCGCCTGACGCCTTACACGGTTTCTTTGCGTTGCACGCGTGCCCATCTCCTTCCCTGCCCCAGGTGGTGCGGCGCGAGGGCGAGAGCGACGAGGACTACGCCAAGCGCGTGGATGAGGCCAAGAAGCAGGTCAACCAGCGCGTGTTCGTGCTGGTGCACGCCCTGTTCCAGGTGGGTGGCTGAAGGCCGAGTGTGGGGGCCAGTGTGGGGGCCAGAGGTCAGAGTGGGGCGCGCGGTGAGCCTCCTGTGTACCTCAGGTGCCGCAAGCGCCAGAATCTGTTCGCTTCCGTGCCTGTTGCAAGTGCGTTTCGGTAAAGGTGTCAAAGGCACGGGATTGTTCACGCGTACCGGTAACGCCGTATGACGGGGACGGCTGACTGCTTGCCCGAACCCCATAATCCCCGACGCTGCCTTCCTGCACCGCCCGGCCCTATCCTGCCCTCCCCGATGCCCTGCCCCACCCCATCCCTGGCCATGCCGGCACAGGCAGCGGGCCTGCCGTGTACCATCACGCCAAGCAAACAAGTGTATTCCAGCAGTCCCTCCGAGCCCACACCACCCCGTGCCCGCACCCGCTCCCTCCCTCCCTCCCTTCCTGCCCCAGGCTGGGCTGGCGTCGGGCCTGCTGCAGCTGCTGCCGCTCAAGCCGCGCACCGTGGGCTTCCTGGGTGTGGTGGCCAGCGCCATGAACTGCTACATGCTGCTGCCCTCCTACCCCAAGCCCGTGCCCGCCAAGACCAAGGCAGCGTGAGGCGAGCAGCGGCGATGGGCACTGCCGGTGCGTCGCAGGAGCCACGGTGGCGTGGGGTGAGGAAGGCTGTTACATGCTGCTGGCGAGGGTGTCCTTTGCCCGGCAGCGGGCAGGGCCCAGGGGTTCCTGAAGAGGGTGCCAGGACGTTGGCAGTGATGGTGGCGCCAAGGAGGCTACGCTGGTGCGGCGGCAGCGCTCCCGGCTAGCGTGGGAAGAGCTTGGTCTAGGGTGCGTCGTCGGCCTGTTGCCTGATTTGGGGTTCACAGGGAACATTCAAGTGCGTCAGTGTGGTGTCAGGTCGGGACGGTATTAGGGTTTTGGTGTGGGTAGGATGTCCGGAAGCGGCGGTCGTATGAGCGGGGCGGTAGGGTTAAGCCGTGTACCGCGCAATGCCCCTAGCTCAGGTTACGTGGTTTCTCGTGCGGAAGCTATGTGTGGCCAATGCGGTCTTTGGTGATGGTTCGTGGTGATGGATATCTGTGCGCTACGCATTGGAGCACATGGATTAAGGGCGCTTGCTTGGGGTCTATCCTGTGACACGATACGCTGTGCACAGCGGCCTTTCTTCGGAGTGGTGTGCAGGAAACGGGGTCGTGCGTGCAGGCGACCAGGGGCGTGGAGGTGCTTCCCATGCGGAGGGTTGCAACGACACTTGACCATGCCGGGCGGCCCTGCTTGTGAGAGCAACCCACGTACTCATCACGTTAGGCAAAGCGCAGGGACTTCATGCAATAAGGACACCTGGCGATTGGTTGCGGATGCTGTCTACAGCGCAATCCGTAACAGCACTGCATCATCATCTCGTGTCGTCTTGGTCGCCTGGCAGCACGGTGTAAGGCTTCTTGTCCATGTGTGCAACTCTGTACTGCCATTGTGGGCCCTGAACCCGCCGCGGGTGGAAAGGAACGCTAGTGCCCCAGGAGCAGCTCCGAGACCACGGTCATTAGGCGGCAGCACGAATGCAACCGCTGTCGCCACACTCAGCGCAAGGTCCCAAGATAGCAGCGATTAAAGCGATAATGATCGGGTATGATCGTGCTCTCATGGCAATCAGTAAACCTGGCTGACTTGATCACCGTGCTTGATCACCGCCGCTCCGCGCGCTTTGGCTGCTTAACGCAGCGTACCACAAATACCAATTGGATTTAGAAGTCTTCGCAACACCCTGCTTACGCTGCAGCCTAGACACGCGACGGTCGACAGCTGGTGCTACATCAACACTCGCGGCCAGTCATTCACTTGCTTGCATGGTAGGCTATTCTTTGACAAATAAATGCAACCTATTGCTGGGCTTCATGTGTAACCCTTGCAGCTGGCCGTGTTCGCAACAGCGACGATGTAGTGTCAGCATCGTGCTGGCGAGCTGCGCCTGTAACTACGCAAATATGCATACGATAAGATGGCAGCTCCCAAGCCTTCTTTGCATCTGCACGGCGTCAGGGGTGGTGCGACAGACATCCAGTCGGCGAGTCGGGTGTAGGACCCTCGCATATGCAAACCCAAAGAGCAGTCCACTGTCTATCTGTCTCGGAAGGCCGCCTCACCTCTGGGACCTCCTCCTGCCCTCTCCTCAGGACATCACAATGGAAGCACAGCCCACCTTGGACTCCCGCAGCATCCGGGACCCCCCGGACCCATCCAACAAGAAACTCAGGCATCCTTCCAACACCATGACCACAGCTGGTGGCGAAGCTCCCTCCAGCACCCAGCCCCCAGACCGCCACCTCCCCACTCCCCTCATGATGCACGTCCTGTCCTTCCTGCCCCAGAACGACCTGGCCTGCAGCGGCCGTGCCGCCTTCAAGGAGGCCTGGCTGCAGCTACGAGAGCCGCACCAGTGCACCGCCAGCATGCGCCATCCGCTGCCCCCGCACGTGGCCGCGGAGTGGGCCGCCTGGGCCCAGCCCGCGCAGGAGGCGCTGTGCCAGCTGCCCTTCAACCTCAAGGTGCGGCTGCTCAGCACCGCCGCCTCGTCCGGCTGCGAGACCAACCTGGCGGTTGCGTGGGAGCTGGTGCGGCCGTGCCTCTTTCTGGACGTACCGGACAGCTCCAAGCCCTACCTGGACCTGTTCAAGGAGCACCCTGGGGGCTACCAGGAGCGCAGTCCGGTGGCTGTGCCCAACCCGGGCACCGCTGCAGCACGGGCAGGGCACCCTGAGCTCATTCCCTGGTTGGTTCGGCACGGATGTCCTGTGGACCTGAAACTGGCAGTCGCGGAGGTGGCAGAGCACTGCAACCTGGGGCAGCTGCAGGAGGCGGTCGCGTTCGTGCAGGGGCGGGACGGGGAGGCGGCGGTGAAGCAATGTTGCGTGTTTGCCTTGCGCGGCGCAGCGGCGTGCAGGGACCACCAGGAAGCGCTGGCCAAGGTGGAGTGGCTGCACGGGGTGGCAGGCACGGGGCTGGGCTCGTTCGTGGCGGAGGCAACGGCGGCGGCGGGCAACCTGCGCCTGCTCCAGTGGCTGCGGGGCAAGGGGTGCCAGGTGGCGGGCCGGAGCGTGCTGGCCGAAGCCCTGCAGCACGCGGACCTGGGGGTGGTGCAGTGGCTGGTGGACGAGGCGGGAGTGCAGCTGCCGTCTTCGCGCAGCCGGAGCGAGAGGGACGACGGCCTCACAGACACGTGGGCGGGGCTGTGCAAGGCGGCAGCTGCCAGCGGGGACGTGGCTAAGCTGCGGTGGCTGCAGGCCTGGGGCGGGACGCTGCACAAGGGAGCCCTCTGTGCGGCCGCGAAGGGCGGGCACCTGGGGGTGGTGCGCTACCTGCACGAGGAGTGCGGCCAGCGGATCAGGTCCAACCCTGACGTCTTTTTCGACTCGGTCATGTCTGGCCGCATCGAGGTCGTGTGCTATCTGTTGAACCGGGGCCACCGCATGCGACACGATAACGACATGGAGTCGTACGTGGGCGCGGCGGAACGGGGGGACGTGGATATGATTCGGTGGCTGTTGGAGGAGGCGGAATGTCCTCGGCACGACGACGGGGAGACGTTTGAGGACGACGGCGCAGACTCCATTATCCGCAACTGGGACTACGGCAACCCGGCCTCGGCGCGGAGGTGCGTCGAGGTGGTGCGGTTCATGTACGAGTACGACGAGGAGATGCCACGTGACACTGACACGCTGGACACCGCCGCGTCCAAGGGAGACTTGGAGCTGGTGCGCTACCTGCACGAGGAGGAGGGCATTTCCTTTAGCGCCCAAACGCTGGCATGTGCGGCGGAGGGCGGCTGCGAGGCGCTGCTGGAGTGGCTGGTGGTGGAGGGGTGCCCCGTGCCCGGGCCGGACAACATCCATGAAGCCCGGGATCCGTACGTTCGGGCCTGCTGGGCGTACCAGCGGTCTACGTTGGTGTGCCTGAGGAGGCTGGGGGTGCCCTGGCACTCAGATGGGCTGGCGAGGGTGATCAGCGCCAAGCCGTGGAGCGAGGACGTACGGGTGCCGATGCTGCAGTGGCTGGTGCAGGAGGGGGGTGTGCCGGTGGGCCCGGAGGCGCTGGGGAAGGCGCTGGCGGCCGCAGAAAAGCAGCGCGTGGGCAGGGAGGTCGTGGCGTGGCTGCAGGGCCTGGTGCCTGGGACGGGTGCGGAGTAAGGTGCTGGGTGTACTTCTTGGGGTAACATTGGCACAGAGCAAACAGGTACAACACCAAGCGGTTACAGTAGTAGCATGGGCAGCTACCAAGGAGTCTAGTTGCGACTGCGTAGAATTTGGGCTGTGAAGGTTTCGGTGGAAGGCCGTTGGTGAGTGGATGATCGAGGCGGGGTTTGGTACGTAAGCGGCCCAGTCAAGGCTGTGGTGAGGAGACGAAGGGCAGGGGCGCCTTGAGAAGGCGGCTACCTCTCTTTGGCTTTGGGTTGGGGAAGTGATACGTCACAGGGTTGGTGCACGGACTAGAAAGCATGGCGTCTGACTTCTACGGCGCCTGTGTTGTGGATTAGTAGGATGCGGTGAGGGGCAACGAAGCATACATCGAGATGGGGATAGGGAGGCAAGATGGGGACATTGGCAGTTGGCGGTTGCTCTGCCGTTGATAGCACGCACCATAAGGTCGGCATCAGGGGCTTGTTGACTGTATTTCTTAGCTTACAGGGCGCACGCTTGGACATTGTGTGCTTGGTGTTCGGGAGTCGGCCTCTTCCTGCGTATTGCATGCGTTCACTGCCTGTACTTGTTTCTGCGTATCCGGCATGGCGTTCAGCTTTCATACAGTAGTGCAGTGGCCATACCGGTAATTGTTTTGAGCCGCTCATCGTGTAGTGGCAGCCTTATACCTGTCGTACGGTCGTGTCGGTTAGGGTTGCTGCCGTGGGCTGCGTGGGCCATGAAAGATCCTGCCTCTAAACAGTCTTTTGACACCACAAACCACTGCTGGCCGACTACGTCTTATTGCAAGCATACCCCAGCAGTAAATATTCCTGATAGGATGGATGGTAGGGTGGTGTCTGGTGTGCCTTACGGAGCTGGGGTTGCCCTGGCACCCAGATGGGTTGGCGAGGGCTGGTGGCCGGTAAGCCGCCGGGCGTGGAGGTGCGGGTCCCGGTGCTGCAGTGGCTGGTGCAGGAGGGGGGCGTGCCGGTGGGTCCGGAGGCGCTGGGGAGGGCGCTGGAGGCCGGGAGGGAGCAGCTGCTGGGCGGGGAGGCTGTGATGTGGCTTGAGGGCATGGCGCGTGGGGCGGGTGTGGGTGCGGAGTGAGGGTCGGGGGCGGGGGCGGGGACCCGTACCTACAGTACTGGAGGGCGCAGGGCGGACTGGTGCGGGCTCTTGCGGGGAGGAGAGGAGACCAGAGACTTGGGAAGGCCGTACGTGTCTTGTCCTGGCTGTGGGTTACGCGTGAGGCCTGAAACCGTGTGCTGGATGTGGGTTGTGGAGCGGTATGCTACAGCGTCGGTGCACAATGTGGAACGAAGGCAAGGCATCTAACTGTGATCATTGCCTGTTTTGAGCATCGAAGCCATTGCCCTTGGGTCTGATTGCATGCACCACATGGTGCTTATGGGGAGGCAGACCTTGGCTTGCCAGGGAGGGGGATGGGTCCGGCCTATCCATTAAGCAGCGGCCGACAGGACAACGAGCTGGCTTGTCCGGCTCCTGGGTGACCACATGGGGCGATGGGGGCCTGCACCGTATAATGCTGCAGGTAGTGGCAGCCGGCCTAGGCCTGCGCATTGATTTTGGCAACACGTACGTGCGCAAGTCAGGGCTAGCCACGTGGCCAGGGGCCGCTACGGTGCTGCAACCAAAAGCGCAAGAGGGCAGCGTTGAGCTTCTCCAGCTTCTGCAGGAGCGGCTGGGAGCGAGCTCTAGCGTGAAGGACGCCGTTGGCATGGCTGTGGCCCGGGGCCACGGGCGGCTGCTGGCGTGGCTGCTGCAGGGCGCTGAAGGGCTGCGGTGGTGTGACCTGCACGGGGCTCGTGGGGTGGAGGGTACCGAGCAGGAGCAAGAGCAGGAGGAGGAAGCTGGGCGGGCGGGCGGGCGGGCAGCAGGGCGCAGGGAAGCGTGTCACGGCGGAGGCTGTGGCGGCGGCGGCCCGGCTGGGGGATGTGGACATGGTGGCGTGGCTGCTGCAGCTGCATGACCGGCAGCGGGGGCAGCGGGAACAGGGGCAGCTAGGGCAAGCGGCATCGTGGCAGCAGGGGCAGGGTGATCGCGATGGCACTGGAGGCAGCAGCGCGGGCGTGGGGGCAGGGGGGCCGTGGTACGCCAGCACGTTCACGGCTGCTGCGGGGGGCGGCTGCGTGGAGGTGCTGCGGCTGCTGGCGGGGAGCGGCTGTCCCATGGGGGTGAGCGGGGCGGGGGCGGAGGTGCCTTTTGCGTGCTGTGTGGAGCGCTGGCTAGCTGTTGGTCGGTCTTCAGTACACTGTGCCCGGCGGGTTCCGCGTTGCGGCCCACGGCCTTTGGCGCTACTGCCAGGCTGCGGCAGCGGTCTCCGGCTGCGCCAAGCCGGTGCCCTTGTGCGTACAGTGCTTGGGTGGTGAGGCCTGACCCGCCTTGAATCCTGTGCTTTATCGCCTGATGTACTTTCGCACGCGCTTCCTTTTCCGGCTGGTCTCAAGGGTCCGGCCCCTTGAGCCAACGTCAGACGCTACGCCGTCACCTGACCACCACTCTTCCACCCACACCGTGCACCCCACCTCGCAGTCCGACGGCTACCCCTACCTCGCTGCCGCGCTGCACGGCAACCTGCTGACGCTGGGGGCTCTGGAGGGCCTGGGCTGCCCCGCGGACTGGGGCCACGTGTATGGGCCAGGTTCCAGGAGCGGGTGCCCCCCGGCTCAGAGGAAGCACACTTGCAGCGGAGCCCACTGCGTGGTTGCAGCAGCGGGCGGCGGCGCAAGGGCAGCGGCAGGGGCAGGAGACGTGACAGGGCATGGTGTGGGAGGGCCATAGCGCTGTGTAGTGGGCGGTAAAGCAGCAGGGTGCAGGGAGCTCCGAGGCCCGACACACGGGTGTGGCACACCACCGGTAACCTTGGAGCAGGTGCACTGGTTGGGGTGGGGTGAATTTCGTACAGGATGGCCATGAGGCAGCTGGATTGAGAACTTTGGCTCTAATCTTGTCAGGTGCGAGTGGCGCTGGGGTAGCTTACTTACCGCGTGCGCTGAGGAGGGTTACCGGGTTTTGCGGTGGGTTAGAGTGGGAATTGGCGTATGCGGGCAAGCAGTGCCAGGGTGGCTTGCAGGTTACCAGTGTCTACTCAAATGTCTTGTGCGCTGATGCGGTGTTGGAGGCCGCCAGTTGGTTACAAAATTACATGCGGCTGGGGTTTGGGGCCAGCAGGCAGGGGCCTGTCCTGAGCTAGCTTACGGTAACCGATACGGGCCGCCAGAGTACAAGGCGCTGCACATCACTCTGCGAGCTTAAACGAGTTGGGCAGGGCCCATGCGCCCCATCCTGCCTGCAATGGATAATGCATGGCAACGGTCCAGCTGATGATGCGCGTCCTGGCCGCTTTGTCAAACACTGACGGACTCCTGCTCCCGCTACCCCGCGATCATCCCTGGCGATCAGGGGGGTACACGCCATGCTCCAACGTGCGCACCTTTGTTGTCCGGTAGTGCACCACTACAGCTCCCCGTTCGCCCGTAACACACACATGGTTGTGTATGTAGGTATGTATGGCTGTGAATAATGCAATTATCCCGGCGCATGGGTGGGGCGTGGGGGTACGGCGATAGACCTGCGTGCCTGAGGACACGTGCCCTTGAACATTGCGAGATAGGTCTACCGTTGCCCGTAATGCGTGTATAATAGCGACCAGAACAGTTGTTCAACATACATATGCAATAGATAACGAGAGAATTGCCTCCTTTTGCATACTGTCTGCATCGATCGACGTCATTAACTTGACGCTCTTTCCGTAAGCACTATTTGGAGTCAGCGGAGTCACATATACAAACTTAAGGAACTTGAATAGTAGCGGCACTGATCGGTGGACAGAGCTGCCCCCGGCACAAATGGCGCCGGCTAGCAAGAAGGCAGCCAAGCAGGAGGACCTGGTCAACCCTGCTGCCCTTAAAGTCAACCTATCAGCGCTCAACTTCTTGTGAGCAGAAGCCACCGGTTGAAACCGTGAGCGAAAGCTGTTTGCTGGCGCTCCCTGACCCACCCGTCCGCCCGTGTTCAGGCGTAACTTCGTATCTGTGGTCGCTGGCATAGCCGTGGGCATCTGCGGAGTGGTCGGGTGGCATGGGTTCATCTACCATTTCCTTGCTCAGATAGCGGTAAGGGGGGGCAGCCCGGGCAGGGGCGGGGGCGAGGCGCGCCAAGGGGTGCGGGACCTGTGAACGGGCGCACGGGTGAGGGTCGGCCGCAGGGGCACAGGGAGCTATAAAACAGGTGTGCGTCTCTGCAGAGGTCATCTCCCTCTTCTGGAGGAAGAATCGCCCTCATGCGACCATGCATTCATGAGGCTGCAGCGTGTGCTGTCCGTACGGGGCGGGTGGGGTGTCTCGCAGTTGGCTGCGGCCTTGGGTGGCAACACTTGGACGTGCAATGAAGGCCAGGTGCCTACATGTGCTTGGTAGGGCATGAGTGATCAGCAGTCTACTGCAGCCTAGCTTTGTTGGGCGTGTGGGAGGCGGGGGCCGGCATTGGTCAAGCAGCACCACAGGCTGTGGCATTGCCGAAATACCATTAATCAAAGGCGTTTAGATGCTTGCCTTTGTTATGAACTGCACTATCTTGACGTTCCCCTTCCGCCACAACGCACGCACAGGTGGCCGGGTCCATGGTGCTCAAGGGTTGCACCAAACCGTCCAACTACTTCGTGTCGTGGTACGCATGGGGTATTACTTCGAAGGGGGGGGACAAAGTACTAGTAAAGCGTGGGGGTAGGGGGAGTAACTTGCAGGGTGGTCAGGAGCAAAGGCAGGATGGGCCTGTGGGATCAGGACCTGGGCCGTGGTGTGGGTTATGGGGCAGGTTGTGGGACATGGCGCTGGTTGTGCGGGTGCTGGAGGCGGTGGGGTAAGGGGAAGGGTGCCGTTGTCCGGGGCTGGGTGTGGCGCTGAGGCTCCCGGACGGTGTTCGGGTTTGGGGCGTGGTTACGCGAATTTGGACAGGGAGGGGCGTGTTGGGCGTTCAGAGGAAGAGGGCCGGGTGAGGGCCCAGGTGCCTGGAGCGAGGTGTCATGAGTTGGGGTGGGGGTGGCGAAGCAGCATTTTTTGGGGCTGGGCGACCCAGTTGAGGCGGAGTACGGGTTGCACGTTGACTTGCGGAACATGTAGATGCGATGCGGCAGCGGTGCAGCCAGTCCGTGTCCTCGCTACCCACCGCGTGTCCCACCCGCATCGCCGTACGGCACGCCCGCTGTGCCGTACCTGCAATGGCCTCACCTCCTTAACCTCGCCCTTGCCCTCTCCCCCATGGCCCCAGGCGCACCCTCCTCTTCCACGGGGCCTTCTCATCGACAACCCTCCTGTCGTACATCCTATTCTGGATGATATTCTACAACCTGTGCCACGTGTTCTGATGCACGGTGCGCAGCCAATTGGATATGTCGCGCATGAACGCGCAGCAAGATCAAGCGGCGCCCTTGGGAGGGACGGTGTTATACGGGGGCGGCAGGACGTCGGCCATGTCGGACGGCCAGCACGGTGTACTTTGGGACGCTCAGCGGACTTGGACTGCGCGAGGGGACCTGAGCAAGTGGCGAGGAGCTGTGGCGAGGAGAGCGAGCAGTGTGGGCCCGTGGGGATTGCAGTCACTAACAGCAGCGGCTGCGATGGCACCTGACAGTTTGCATGCATGGCTTTGCTGCTTGTGCTTTCATGGTGGGTTTAAGCTGAATGGGGCGGCGGTGGCAGGCAGGGTCCTAGGGCGGCGTCCGCACGTGGCCTAAAGCTTTTGTGGGTGCTGGGCTATGGCCGTGGGCTGGAGTATTTTGGCTGTGTGTAGTGGTCGTGTACTGTTGGTGAGAGGGGGCTTACCGATGGTTGTGGGTGTGGATGGGTCGCGCAACGCCGATCTGCCAGCTGCCACCTTACACCAATGCACCAGCACCCCAGACAAGGGGGAAGGGGCGGGTTGCAGGTACATGACGTTGTCGCGACCCACGGCTTGGGTGCATGGGCACATGCAAACGGGCGGTGCACGTTTTCACCCGTCTAAGACCAAAGCCGTGCCGTCGCTGCGATTGTACTCGGGCGGTGCACATGGAGAGCTGTTGGCACTGTGGCGGGCCAGTGGCTGAGGGCATGGCGCGGTGGTCTGAAGCTGGCACCAGAGCGACCAGTGGATGTGGCAAACGAGCCCGGGGCCCTGTAGCCCCGTTCCCATGGGAGGTGTTGAGCCTGTTTGAAGCAATGCCGTTGCGCCGGTTGCGGTAAGGTGTGCCGTTGTGTGCGTTCTGGCAGAGGATCTCCGCTGATGACCGGCTCTCACGTGAACAGCCTGGAACATTCTACCGTCGCGCAGTGGGCATACATGCAGCTTGAAGCCGCATACTGATGGTGTTGCTGGGCCAAGGGCAGCTAGCGGTAATTCTAATGGTTTTCTTACAGTAGGGTGTGACAGGCACGTGCGGGCTGGCTTAAGAGGGGGCAAGAACTGAGAGGCGGGCTCAGCTTTTTCCCAGGGCCTGTAACCAGGGGATGTCCCTGCTTGTAACGCACTGACAGGGGAGGTCCCTCTTCGGGCTACAGGTTCAGCACGGCACAGAAGGGGAGCACAACAGCTTGGGGAATGTGCGGGTCCTTTTGTCAGGTCGGGCTGGCGCTGGTCGACCAAACATGGCGAGCTATCCCGCACGCGGGCATCCAGCGATTGTCACGCTGCAAGGGTAAAGGCGTAGCTTGAGTAAAGAGTATCGTATTGAAGATAGGAGCATCGGCTTTCGCGATTGGACACGTTTGCATGTTGCACGCGACGCTGCAATCGGCACGCGCGTGCCCAAAACAAGCTCAGCAAGTATGCATTGAGGTTTGTGACGCATTCAAAAGCATGTCATCTTAAATAGTGACGGAGTCACCGCCTGCCGGCGGTGCGCAGTCCAGCTTGTCTACCCGTGCACACGACCTGCCGTACACGGCACGCCCCCCACGGGGGCATTGCCGCATTGGTCCACCTTAATGCCAACGACTGCACACTTGCCGACCCGCTGAGTTGCGCATAGCCTCCGCCTATCTAGCTTGTGCCGCTACTCCAGCCTTACTTGTCGACACCGAACGCCGTCACTCGTTGAGTCGCATTACACGTGAATCTGCTTTGCAGCGCGACATAGCCTTTCGCAGCAGCCAAACTACAATGGCGAACGGCCTCGCTGACGCTGTCTATGACGGTGCGACCAGTATGGTGTCCCGAAAGCCCTGGCTGCTGCCCTTCCTGCGCGCGCGTCTGAACTCCTTTCGTCGCTGGCGCGACAGGCTTCACCTCCGCCCAGTTGTTCAACCAAGGCGTCTGCTACACCTATGACGATGTGATTTTCCACCCTGGACACATCTTCTTCGGCGCGCACGAGGTGCGGCCGCCTCCGCAACACACAGCGACTGCAATGTCACCCTTGGCTTCACGACACAGGCCCTTTGATAAGCTCAATTCTAAATTGCGTACAGGTTGACCTCACCTGCAATGTTACAAAGAACATCCAGCTTCGCGTGCCAATCGTTAGCTCTCCCATGGACACCGTTACTGAGGCCGAAATGGCCATTACCATGGCGACGCTGGGCGGTATGGGCTTCATCCATTACAACAACACAGCCGAGGAGCAGCTGCGCCAGGTGCTAAAGGCGAAGTCGCACACCCCCGGCTTCATCGTCACCCCCGCTGTCCTGGCCCCCACGGACACCGTCTCCAAGCTTTACGACCTGAAGGTCAGTCCTGTCTGAGCAACCTGCTCATGTACCGGGACGGAACTGGGAGGTGTTCGGACTACCACGGCAGCTATCTTCATGTGCACGGACGCCACCACGGGCACGCAAATGTGGACACACACGTGTCCACATTTACAGCATGCATCCCACCACTTGCTCGTACCGCAACCCCAGTGTAGGGCAGGCATGCTCGCTCCACACCTCAGCACACGGTCGTTACCTGACGCACAGTACGGGGCCATGACTTGCTGGCCTGTCCCGTAGACTCAACACGTGACTCTCGCGGTCCATGGTCTGTGCAGCCCGGTTCGTGTGGTGACCCACGCCCACGTGGCCTCCCCCGCGCGGTACACCCCTCCCCACCACAGCAAGTGCTCTTGCTGGTTTGCCAGGATCATGCCCCCTACCTGCCTTCGACATACCCATTGCGCCCACATCCCACTTTGCACACCGCTGCCATCCCCCTCCACAACCTCGCCCGCACGCACCCACCTCCCGCCACAGAACACCCGCGGCTTCAGCAGCGTGTGCGTCACGGACACGGGGTGCCTGGGCGGCAAGCTGCTGGGCGTGGTGACCACCCGGGACATTGACTTTGTGAACGACAAGCTGACGCCGCTCAGCGAGGTCATGACCACCGACCTCATCACCGCCAAGCAGGTGAGGAATGGGGACTGTGGAGATTGCGCGCAGGGTGGGCAAGGTGCCACGAGCCCTTTCCAAACATAAAAGTGGAAGACGGGGCGTTAGGTAGGAGCGGGCTGTGGGCCACGGGCACTGCGTGGGCAGCGGCCAACGGGCGGTGTGTGGTGTTGTGGGAGGGGACCATGGGCGCAAAGCAGCTGAAAGAGTTTGCTGTGTCGAGAATGGGTTTCAGGCACATGGGGTGGAGGGCACGCGGTCAAAGACTGCCGAGTATGGAGGTGCGGGGGGCAAGGGGGTTGGGTGGGAGTGAAACCAGGGGCGAGTGAGGAACGGGGGTACGGGGCCTTGTTTCGTCGAAGGCGCCGGAGCCGTGACGCACACCGGGATCGCTGCCCCAAGTGGCTGGTGAGCCACCAATGCACGTGCATTAGGCACGGCTTGCGGTTTAGCGGCACGGCTGAGGCAGCACAAGGGACCGCTGAAGGGCCGATGAGGCTTGCTGCAGGTTGTGTACGATAGCAGAGCTGGGCCGGTGGTGAGCTGTACGGCACGTTGTACGGCACGTTGTACGACCATGCCAGCCGGCAAGCATGTATGCAGCAGTATGCAGTCGTGCAACTGGAGGCCCCACTGCCACACCAGCACAGCTGTACTCCACCCATCGACGCCTGACACACAAGGCGGGACGAGCGCCCTCACCTTGTATGTGCCGTCTCGCTCGTCCCCTTCTTTCCGGACGCCTCCAGGGCACCACCGCTGACGAGGCCGCCGCGGTGCTTAAGAAGGAGAAGAAGAACAAGCTGCCCATCGTCAACGACGCAGGGGAGCTGGTGGGTTGGGGATGGGGGCTGTGGAGGAGCTGGTGGGTTAGGGACGGGGGCTGTGGAGGGGCTGGGGTGGGGGCTGGGGCAGCAGTGTGTCCAAGCTCGGGGGGGGGGGCGTGGTGGCTTCAGCGGGTACGCGGGCACCTGTAGCATGGCGCCCGCTTGCACGGTCAGGAAAGCGGAACGGGCGACGGCGCAGGAGTATCGAGAGGCGCCTGTGGCATTAAGGGGCAAAGCAAGGGAGGAGGTCCCCAGTAACTCACACCCGCCCTCACCCCCAACCCTTCACCTTACAGGTGTCGCTGGCCACCCGCGGCTGGTTCAAGGACGCGCGCAGCTTCCCCGCCCCGGGCGCCCCCACGCTGGACGCGCAGGGCCGCCTGCGCTGCGGCGCCGCCGTGGGCACCCGCGACAGCGACAAGGAGCGCGTCAAGGCGCTGCACGAGCAGGCGGGCGTGGACGCGGTCATCCTGGACTCGTCGCAGGTGGGCGGGCGGGCGCCGTACAGCGTACATTGTGTACGACAGGAGGGGCGTGTGCCGTACGGCAGGAGCGCGGATGGGTCAAGTCAGCGGGTGTGGGAACAGCGGAGCGTGGGTGGGGGAATGGCCCAGGGCGTAAGGGCCAGCGCGTGTATGGGGAGGCGGGGTTGTAGGCCTTGGCTGGGCGTTACTTTACCAGCCGCATCCCTGTACGGACCCCAATTTCGATGCCTCCAGGGCGACTCGACGTACCAGGTTGCCATGATCAAGCACATCAAGGCCTGCCACCCCGGGCTGGACGTGATCGCCGGCAACGTGGTCACGGGCGCGCAGGCGCGGCGGCTGATCGAGGCGGGCGCGGACGGGCTGCGCGTGGGCATGGGCAGCGGGTCCATCTGCACCACGCAGGAGGTGGGTGTGGGTTAACGAGCAGGCGTGGGTTAGGGGCCCTTGGCGGGTGCTGGATGGCTGGATGCGCGTGTGCGTGGTCAGCAGCTCACCCTGCGCCACGCAGGAGGTGGGTGTGGGTTTGGATCGTTTGAAGCTGGGCTGCGAATGCAAGCTCTAACCAAGCGAGGTTCCGGTGGGCAGGTGGAGCGATGCTACGCGGATAGGCCACGGCGTTGCACCGCCCAAACCGAATAGCTTGAAAAATGTTGTTCTGCATTTGTAAGTTGTAACATCTTGTCCTTATATTTCCGCTGCAGGTGTGCGCTGTGGGTCGCGGCCAGGCCACGGCGGTGTACCACGTGGCGCGTGTGGCCAACCAGTTGGGCGTGCCCATCATCGCGGACGGAGGCATCCAGAACAGCGGACACATCACAAAGGTGCGAACAGCAAGCACCAAGGACAGCACTTAAGTACTGTGGCCCTTGCTGGGCCGCCGACATATGATCGCTTCTTAGCCGCCAGCACTGTGCGTGTTCAACGACCCCCACCGCTACCCACGCTGGGGCCGACGCCCCCCCGCCTCACACCCGCCGGCTGGGCAGTCGTTGTTTGCAAGCCTAGCATCATTTGCCCTACCGTTGCCGTACGCTGCCCCAACCGCAGGCCCTAGCGCTGGGCGCCAGCGCCGTCATGTGCGGCTCGCTGTTCGCGGGGACCACGGAGGCGCCAGGGGAGTACTTTGTGCTCAATGGGCAACGCGTCAAGGTGCGGGGCGGGGAGGCGGGTCCCGGGTGTGCCATGGACGCTGTATGGAATGGGTGCGAGGGAAACGGGGTTTGGGGCGGAAGCAGCATATGTCAAAAGGAAAACTGCAAGGGAGCGGGGACTTGCTGGTTTCAACCTGTGAGGGTGCGGAGGAAGCAGGACGGGCCGGGAGCGGAGGGGAGCGGAAATGCACAGGTCGTGCAGGCGAGAGAGGGAGGCGCACCCAGCAGCGCAGGTGCGGGGACCGGGGTTGGACATCAGTGAACTGGCGTTGGAGACAAGAAATCGGTGTTGAGAACCTGGGGCTGGGCAGCTGGAGCTTCAGCAGTGTGTCCCGGGTACCCGTCCTGCCTACTAAAGAGCATGGGCAGGTACCCGGGACACTCTGCTGAAGCTGCAGCTGCCAAGCCCCAGGTTCTCAACACTACCCCTTGGTCCTCAACGTCAGGCTATATTCCGGGCATGGCCAAATGCATTTGCGGCATTGGCTCCGTGGGGCAGGGGCTATGCCAGATGCCAACTCGCGCGTCACACCATTGCAAACACACGCGCAACAGCACTGACTTTAATTCGCCGTTCACCCTCTGTTTCCACCCCTTGCAGAAGTACCGCGGCATGGGCTCCCTGGAGGCCATGGCCAAGGGCTCCGAGACGCGCTACCACAGCGACACGCAGTCGCTCAAGATCGCGCAGGGCGTGTCGGGCGCCGTCAAGGACAAGGGCAGCATCCGCCGCACAGTGCCCTTCCTGGCGCAGGCGGTCAAGCAGGGCTTCCAGGTGGGCGAGGGGAACAGCGAGCGGCATTGCGGCGTGACAACGGTGTGGACATGCATTGTCACTTGGACATGGCAGGATGATTGAGCATGGCTTTTTAGTGCCGGCGGTAGGCCGTGGACGGGCGCACACGCGGCACGAGGCACTTACGTTGCATGGGGCAAGGCGGCAGCTGGTTCGGCAGGTCTTACTTAGCCAGCGCGCGGACCTCAACAGCACATGGTCGTCTCCCTGTCCGCCAACTCCGGCGCACATGGGCCAGTCGGGATGCAGTGTACGGCATTCCCTACAGCCCGCCCCGCTCACCTCAGCCCGCTTTGCCTGGTCGCCGCCGCAGCCACCCACACGCCCCCGTTGCCCGTTGCCCCCGGCAGGACCTGGGCGTCAACTCGATCGCCTCTGCCCGCGAGGCGCTGTACGGCGGCTCCATGCGCATGGAGGCGAGGACCAACGCCGCGCAGGCGGAGGGCAACGTGCACGACATGGTGGCCTACGAGAAGCGCCCCTGGTAAACGGTTGGCAACGGTTGGCCAACCGTCAACTGCTCTGAACAACCGCGGTCAGCACCGGCTCCCAAGTACGTAGTCAGGGCCGCCGTTTGTCGGTGCATGTTGTACGGGTGGCGTGCGAAGGGACGGGGGACAGGTACTGGTGGTGGTAGGTGCAGGGTGGTGCTACGGAGGGCTAGGGCGTGTTTCTTGTGCACGCGGGTGGGTGGGTAGGGAGGTGCGAGGCTGCGCGCGTGTCAGTGCGGCCTGGCGTATTAGGATTTGCGGCGCTGCACCGCAGGGTGGTGCCTTGCTGGCTGGACCACATTAACACTTGGACTGTGAGCAACTGGCTCGTGTTGACGTGACGTGACGTGACACGGTGACAGAGGGTCGGTAGGTAGCTTGCGGGGACACGGAGAACGTGCTGGTGTCATGGTGGTATTAAGTGACCCAAAGGCTCATAGCCAATGTGCTACGGGCACAAGTGACCTGCGCGGCAGGGCACTCGTTCTGTTAGACACACAGCGGCCTCCACACTACGAGGCTGATTACGGCATCGGAGCGGTGGGATGCGCACCGTGCGCTTGCAAAGACGCATATATATAGAAGTGCGCGCGGCAAGTTTGGACAACATTTGGTGGCATCCAGATGCGGTGACCAGAGGTAACGGTATTGCTTTCAGGAGCGCGAGGCACAAGGTGTGGTCTCACTTCGCCGGAAGGGAGCAGGTCGCCGGTCCGCTTGGTGGCATCGCCCACGGCAGCACGGCGCCTGATGCAGGGGGGCGTTAAGATCGGTCGTCACCTGGCTGTAACAGGCAAAGGTCTGAGCTGGTCGGAGCATCTGTGTCGCCGTGTGTGGCGGGAATTGTCCAGCGCTCCAGCCTGCATTGTGCAGACGTGCTGTCGTGCTCCCTCTGCGCCAGCACCACCACAGCGACGAGGGTCGTGTGCTGGCCTGGAGCAGACGCTAGGCCTAAGCACATCAAAGGAGCAGCCAGGTGCGTTGTGTGTGGGCAGCTGCTCTGCAAACTACACAGGACATGGGCAGCTGGGCGCCGTTCGAACGAGCGGCATGGTGCTGATGAGGCCCGTGCAGCGCGCGACAGATCGCAGGGGACAAGGAAGGGCGGTCAGGACGTTACGGCATCCAGCGGCATCCAGAAAAGGTGTGCAAGGCCAGCATGGTGGCCTTTGATGAAGACTCAGTGTCCTGGGCAGTAGTCTTGCTGTAGTTGTGATAGCAGATGCAGGTTAGAATAAGGCAGCAGCGTAGCGGGCATGCATGGGATGCTAGTGCCAGGGCATCAGCCCTGGCTAGTACTGCAGGGCACACCACGCACAGCACGAGTAATTTGCAAATTGCCCTGGGTTGCGCACTTCCGCTGCCATACCCACATGTTCTTATTTATGGAAACGGATCTGATCAAGAACTGTGCAAGTTACTTTGTCGCCTCGGCGGGCTAGCCCTTTCTTCGGTTATTGGCTGTGGTCGTCCCATCGGCCCCAGACATTAGTGAAATAACACAATCACAGTTTGACAAGAATCTGCAAAGACCGGAAGCGGCTCAGTTGCAAATCGCGACTCTCGTCAGCGCAATGCAGCAAACGGGCGCACAGCAACTCGGTCGGCGCGCGACACAGTGTCGCTGCGGGTCCTGTGTGCATCAGTAAATACCAGGGGCATGTCGGACATGCCAGGCCAGACGCATGTAAGTCTCATCCTGTCAGGAGCCTACTTACGCGTCCACCGGCACTGCACTGCAACACCCCGACCATGCCGTGCCCTGCCGCACTTACCGAGGCCGCAGATTGCCTTGCCAGCCGTAATATGCACTCCACAATGCACGAACGCATCCGTACTCTCACCGCACACTCCGAGAATCATGTGGCCAAGGCCCAGTCCGCTGCCGCCCCCACTCAATGTCAGAACCGTGGCGCCACGCCCCCTTTCCCCACATCCCCAGGCGCACATGTAACTCCACCTGCACTCCAAGTGCCACAGCGAAATGTGTTGCAGCTCGTACCCGCAACACAAAGACTTGACGGAAAATCTATCTTATCCCTGAGTTCTTACATCTTCCCCCCAGGCGCACGGCAAGGCCGCCCCTCACTGGCCCTAACCCGCATCTCACCCTCCCCACGTCCCCTCGCTCCCCCCCAGGTGCACCTGCACTGCAGCATCCCCTTCCTCCGCAGCGCCAAGGCCTCCCGCCTCGCCGCATGGAGGGACGCCCTGGGGCCCCTGGGCCTGGCCTTCAGTGCGGTGCGTATCGATAACGCGTGTGCGTAGGTAGCACAGCCTCTGCACAATGCACAGCAGCGTCTGTGGGGGCGAGCCAAACTTCATCGTCGAACAGTCTGTGTCCTACCTTGCACCATATCAAGGACTATCGCCCCAGTTGCTAGCACGCCAACAGTGCTCGGTTGGAAGACCTAGGGATACGGGTAACCTTGTCTCATATAGCTCACAGGGGCCTGCTCCATGCGGGCTGCACGTCGGTCCTCACCAATTGTTCCCATAGCACCTGCCAACTTGTATGCCGACGCCCATGACATTGCTGCTCCCCTCACTCTCCCGCCTCCACGTGCTGCCCAGGACCCCGAGGCCCCCACCCCGGGCACCCTCGTGGCGGTGGTGGGCCGAGCCTGGTCGGCGGAGGGGCCCGCAGGGGACGCCCTAATGCAGCGCTTGAGGTGCGAGGTGCCCTACCGCCCTTGTCCTTATTGGTGCTCACCTTATCGCCCTTGATGCTAGTGACACATTCTGCGGATGCTCCTATTGACGCTCCACGTTGCAAATGTTTGTTCTTAGCCCAGTCCATACCCTGATGTCATATGCCAGGACTGCCCAAGCAACGTTGCACACGTCAGCGGGCACCATCAGTGGCGACTCGTTGTCAGGGCCCCGGCCGGTCGCTCAGCAGGCGGGTGCGACGAGGCCAGCTAACGGCCCTGGCACGGAAATACACAGGCAACAGCAGCAGCGCCACCACCAGCAGCAGCTGCTGCTGGTGGTGGTGCGTGAGCAGTGGCTGGTAGACTGCAGCAGCAGCAGGAGGCTGCTGGACACTGCGGGGTACGTGCTGCGGGCGGAGCCTCTGGTGGCTGTATCTCAGAGCCACCGCCACCAACGCAACGGCCAGCACCACCACCGGCACGACCATCAGCACAAGCAGCGCAAGGAGCAACAGCAAAAACAGCAGCAGGGCCAGGCCCACCACAACCACAATGACCATGGTAAGCTTGTTAGATCACGGATGCGGCTCTGAGAGACATGCAGCAGCAACCAGCAGTACGGACATGTGTGACCAGCTGACCACCCTAAGGGAAAGTATTCCTTGGCCGCCCACATGCCCATCCACATTCACTCGCTCATACACCCGTTTGCGCCTGCCCTTGGTATCCTTCTGCCATGGCGTAGGCGCCCATGAAGAAGCGGAGGACCGTCCTCACAAGCGGCCGCGCCGCTCTCCGCCCGTCGAGCAGTCTCCCCAGCAAGCCACGTTGGAGGTAACGGACGCCTCGTTGCCTGCAGTCCCAGACGCCCCACCGCACTCACACCACCACCACCACCGCCACAATCACCGTCAGGGTCAACACCTGGACCAAGCGCCGCAGCCGCAGCCGCCGCATCACTTGCCACCAGACGCAGCCCGGCCCGCACCAGTCGTACCGCCAGCACGCAGGCCCCCGCTTGGTACCCACCGGGCACCCACAAGGACACGGGCTGCGTCTGAGCCCCTCCTGCACGGACCTGCCCACCGGCGTGCCAGCCCACCAGCACGCCAAGCCACACCTAACCCACAGCCACCAAGCTGCAGCCTTGCCCCTGCCGCGGCTGCCGGCCCCAGCCTGGTGCACGTGGCCTCGTTGCCTGCAGCATCGGTGCCCACGCACAGCACAGCCCGCGCACGCACGCCACCCACAGCCACACAGCCTGCAACCATCGCACCAGCAGCCGAGCCCGTGTCCAGCTTACCCCACAACGACTCGCCACCTTCACCCTCGCCCAAGGCAACCATCTGCACATCCGACCCCGACCCCGACCAGCCCCCTGAGGTGCTGGGGTGGGGCCCCCGGGGGCGGGGCGGCACGCAGGTGGCCGTACCACTGCGCGGCCAGCCCCGTGCCTCTGCCCACCGACCCGTGGGTCAGGGGGCCTGGGTCAACGCCGCTGGCCAGCCGGTCAACGCCTCTGGTCAGCTGGTCAGCGCCAGCGCACAGCCGGTCAACGCCATAACAACAGGAGCTGCGGTAGGTCACGGCAACGCCCGCAGCCGGGTGCGCGGTGAAGGACAGGGCAGCGGCGGCAGCGACGAGGACGTCAGCTGTGGCGGCGGAGGGGCCGCCGCTGCGGACTCTGGCAAGGCCACGCGACCGGGCAGCGTTGGACCTGAGGCAGGAGGCGCTGGAAGGCAAGCGACGCTGCCGCCTGAGCCGCCGCCAAGGCCGCAGCGGGTGGGCAGCCAGACTGCCGAGGGCGCGTTGCGTGTGTGGCAGTGGCAGAGGGACAGCGCAGCGGCGGCGCGGCCGGTGCCGCACCGGCCGTGGGTGCCACCGCAGGGCCCAGGGGCAGGCAGCGCGGGTGTGATTGTGGGGGAGGAGGCGCCTCCCCTGGCCTGGTGGGACCCGGCCCGTGGGTCGTTCGTGCCCCTGCCGGACCACATGGGCAGGGCGCGGCCAAGAGCGGGGGGCGGAGTGCGAGATGGGGAGCAAGGGAGTGGGGTGGCTGTGGGACGGGGCACAGGGGAGGGTGCCGATGCGGGGAGAGCGAGCGGTGGCGGTGGTGGTGGTGGTGGTGGAGGAGAAGTGGCGGCCAGAAGCGGTGGAGCAGCGGTCGGTGCGTCACAGGGCGAAGCTGGCGCTGCGGGTCCTGCATGTACGGCAGCCCGCACGGCGCCCCGCGTACGGGTGGTGTCGTACAACTGCCAGGGCTTCCCGCCCTTCCCGGATACCAAGTGAGCACTAGGGAAAGGGGTGGTTATCCGTGCAATGAGTTACGGCATTGGCCTTTCTTGTGTCACATGGTGCACGGCCGCAGTAATACACCAGGTCCGATGTCGCGACTGCCTGGCCGCCACCCTCAAGCTATGTGGCCCCCAGGCCCCTCCCAACGCCTGACACTGCTTCCCCGCGCTTCACACGTACCCCCAGGCTCTCCGGGGCCTCCCGCCTTCCCGGCGCCCTCTTTGCCTCCCGCGGAGAGCGCATATGGGATGTAAGCTGCCTGCTTTGGTTGGGCACTCCGGCATGGGGCTATGTGTTGACGCCGCTGCACCTCGTCTGGTTGCACGTTGGCACGAGACTGTATGTTCCGTGTGTACATTGCTCGCCTGCTGGCCGAACTCAGGTTATGTCGTGCAACATGCGCAGGAGCTGCTACGGTACGATGCGGACGTAATCTGCCTGCAGGTGGGGGCGTGTGTGCCAGCTTCAACTTTGTAGGGTCGGGCATAAGCCACCGCTACGTGAAGCATTAGGAGATGGGAACCGCCTCGCTCTGCAAACGGCTGGAACCTAATGACGCTTGTATGGCGCACCGCAGGAGATTCTGGGTTCATCCTACTTGCGGCTGATCAAGCCCGCTGCCGAAGCGGCTGGGTACGGCAGCCTGTACATCGTGCGCGGGGTGAGTGAATACGCACAACCAGACTACCGTATGGGGCAGCCAATAGCCTTGGCTGGTGCCCGTACTCCTGCGGTACTCTGTCCTGTTTTGTGCAGAGGTTCTGCGACTCGGTGGCTCACGTGTGCACTGTGGCGGTACAGCAGCTGCCCGTCCACGTCCACGCGGCTGCCCGTCCAGAGTCGTACCAGCAGCCGATATGCAGCGGTTATAACACCCCCACATTAGAATGTTCGGACAAGTGCACGGCTAACGGGCATATCATGCCGTACCGTGCCGTACGTACGGCCCACAGGCACGCCAGCTGGCACCGCCCGACTTCGTGCCTGTGCTGCTGCCCGGGCCGTCGACGGGGGCAGGGGGCCCGACGCAGCCCATCGAGCCGGACGGCCAGGTGCGCGCATGTTCACGTCTGTACGCATGTGCACGTGTGTGCGTCACACAGCTTATATGAAGGCCGCTCACAAACCTTGTGAATGCGTGTGCGTTATGCCTGCCTGGTGGGCAGCATGGTGCTCTAGCGTTCCGATACCTATCATAAATTACGACGGGTCGTGTTACACATGTACTTCGGCACCTGGGGCGCGGGAACCCAGCTCGGTTACCCACAAGTTGGAAGGCTACCTGAACACACCATGCCTACACCGCTCGCCCTGAGGCCTTTTGTGGGCCTCCGTGCTGTGGGCCGGCTCTGCGGAGCGGCGTAGCAGTGTAACAACCGCACGACCGCTCGCCCACAGGTGGCCACGGAAGTACCGTACAGGGCCGCGCCCACAGGGGCTGCACCCACCGCCTGCAGCAACTGTGCACGCCCAGTGCCTTGCACGCCTACGAAAGCACCAGTCCAACCAAAACCCGTTCCCTCGTTGTCATCATTCCACAGGTACTGCTGTACCGCAGGAGCCGGCTGCGGCTGCTGGCGTCCCGCGGCTGCCGTCTGAGGGACTACGCGGTGCCGCCTGTGGAGGAGCAGGAGGCGACGGGAGCAGGTGGGTGGGTTAGCACCGGGCCATTCCGTTAGAGGGCGTGTTGTGCAGCGGCAGCACGCCTGCGTAGCCCACACCGACCGCGCACACGCTGATGTGCTATGGCGATGAACCGGAGGCATTGTAGGGACTCCTCCTACAGGCCTAAAAGCAGTATTTCGCAAAAGCGGTATCTGGCAAAATTGTTGCCCCGCTCTCCAGCATTTCTGCAGTTGTGCCCTTGCTGAGTCCCCTGCGCCGCATACAGTGAGCAACCAAGCTGGTTACCGAACGGAACAACGAACGGTACACCGGTACACCGTCTGCCACCTGTACTTGGTCCCCATGCATTCCTTGCCCTGTGCACCTGCAGAGCTGTTCTGGAGGTTTGCGTGCGGCCCCAGCAACGTCAACGCTGTGATAGCCCTGCTGGAGCTCAGAGGGGAGGAAGGGGAGGAGGAGGTGGTGGTGGAGGACAGGAAGGACGGGGAGGAGGGCCGCGAGGCCAATGGCGCACATGGCGAGGATGAGAAAGAGGAGGAGGGGGAGGGGGAGGGCGTTGGCGTGGAGCAGCGAGAAGGGAAGCAGGCACTGGAGCGCGGTGCCGCGGGTGTGGGTGTCGGGGACGGTGATTGCGAGGGTGGCAGGGAGGGAGCGGAGGGGGAGGATGTGGACTGGGCGGAGGTGGAGTGGAGGGAGGAAGCAGAAGGAGACAGGTGGGAAGGGGGAGGCGCAGGTGAGGGGGAGGCGAAGAACGGCGGGGGCTGCGTGGAGGCTGCCGGGACGGCGGCGGGAGGGGCGCCGGGCGCGGTGCCTGGCAGGGGTGACGGAGTCGGCGGTGTGGAAGGCTGCGGGGTTGGTGACAGTGGAGCAGGGCGCGATCGCGGAGGCGGGGTTGGAAGCAGCAGCTGCGGCGGCGAGGACGAAGGTGGCGGTGGCGGGCGGCGGGGCGTCTTCTGTGTGGCCGGCAGCCACCTGTGGTGGGACCCCAAGTAAGCCACGGGGCAGGGAGGGGCACGGAGTTGGGTGCGCGGGGGCTGGGATAGCGGGGCGTGAGGTTCAGCGACCCAATATTGCGTACTGCATGAACCGACAAGGGTGCCACTTCAAGTGCACAACGGCTGCTGAGCACGCCCCCCACCGCAGCTCCACGCCGCCCAGGCTACCCGGCGTCGGCGCCGGCAGACAATGACCGTTCTGTTAATACACGTGATCACAGGCATGAACAGCAGTCAGACAGTATGCCTTCCCATGTCCCAAGCTGCGCAAAGTGAAACTTCGGTTCTATGTTACTCAAAGAATATGCACGATGCCTTCTTGCTCGTGCCCCAGGCTACCCGACGCGAAGCTGGCCGAGGCGCAGGGGCTGTGCCGCGCTGTGGCCGCCTTCCTGGCACACACGGGGCACCAGCGGCCGCAGGTGCGTGGGTGTGGGCGGGGGTGTGGGTGGGTGCGTGAAACCAGTGTTACACTGTGGGCAAAAGCCGGGGGTCCATAGCCGGACCGAGACACAGCGATGGCCTCTAGGGCCTTAGGCACGAGCCGGGAGGGCT
>VFQN01000495.1_pt1 | contig 72936 bp, 72 predicted proteins | sample 3512371 | NCBI WGS metagenome assembly VFQN01 (sample SAMN10412370, study PRJNA504923) | tailings metagenome | isolation source: Replicate 2 from Balatoc abandoned mine | place: Philippines: Itogon, Benguet | collected 2017-08-28 | reverse complement strand
ATTTAAGAGCCGTTAGCCGTGAAAATGAGCTCATTCAAAAAGCAGGAGAGATTTTGTTAGTGAGGTAATTTTTTTATAAGATTAAACCATTCCATTTTTAAAGAATCAAAGATTAAAATCTAAAATTTATGAAAAAAATTATTTTATTATTAATGATTATGGGCTTATGGACTGGAGTTTCATTAGCACAAGGAAAAAGTGAAGGTAAAGGAAAGAAAAAAGGTCAAAACCCCGAATTTAGGGCTGAAAAGATGACCGAAAAAATGAGCAAACTATTAGACCTAAACGAGGACCAAAAAGTTAAGGTAAAAGCCGTAAACTTAGATGCTGCCAAAGCCATACAAGGAGTAAAAGACAATAAAGATTTAAATAAAGAACAAAAAAAGGAAGAACTCAAAAAAATTGAAGCCCAGAGAGAGGCTAAATTACAAAGCATTTTAACAACTGAGCAATTTGAAAAATACAAAACTTGGAAGGCTGAGAAAAAAGAAGAGATGAAGGAAAAGAAAAAGGAAAAGAAAGCCAAAAAAGAAAAAGACGCTAGCACAGAATAAGCCTAAAGAACCAATTTTCATAACCACTAGCCGTAATTTAAATAATTGAATTGCGGCTTTTTTATTGTTAAAATCCATAAAAGTATGGTTTTAAAAAATTTATTTTTGCAAGGTGATTCCAAAAATAAATTTGAAAGATTTCCATTACGATTTACCTGAAGATCGGATAGCTAAATTTCCTTTAAAAGATCGTGATCATAGCAAATTATTAATATTTAAAGATGGCCAAATAAATCATTCTCAATTTTTTGAATTGAGTAAAAATTTAATTCCAAACAGTATATTATTTCTAAATAATACTAAAGTAATACCAGCCCGATTGCATTTTCAAAGACAAAGTGGGGCATGGATTGAAATATTATTATTACATCCTGAATCACATGATAAAATCATACAATTTAGCATGGAATCATCAATACCAGTAGTTTGGAGTTGCATGATTGGAAATTTAAAAAAATGGAAAGATGGAGAAATATTGGAAAAAGATTTAGGTGATTGTATCATAAATGCTCGATTAATAAACAGAGAAAAATTCTGGGTAGAAATTAGCTGGAATAGAAAAGATTTAGTTTTTTCAAACATATTGGATTTAGCAGGTAAAATTCCAATTCCGCCTTATTTTGAGAGAGAACCCAATGCGGAAGATTTACAAAACTATCAAACCGTTTTCGCTCAAAATCAAGGAGCAGTAGCGGCTCCTACGGCAGGTTTACATTTTACAGATGCTAGTTTTGAAAGCTTAAAAAGTTCAGGAATAGAAACTGATTATTTAACTCTACATGTTGGTGCGGGGACCTTTCAGCCTGTTAAGGAACATGAAGATGTATCCAAACACAGCATGCATCAAGAACAAATTATTATTAACAAAAAAAATATTATTAATTTATTAGAAAATAGATTTGTAACAGCAGTAGGGACGACGAGTATGCGGACATTAGAAAGTCTGTTTTGGTTTGGTCAAATTTTAGAAAAAAATCCGGATGCTAATTTATTTATACCTAAGTTGATACCCTATGAATCAGATCATATAATTTCAAAGGAGAAATCTTTAAATAATGTTTTAGATTATTTATCCCGCAAGGGAATAGAAAATATTATTGGCGAGACAGAAATATTAATAATGCCGGGTTATGAATTTCAAATTTGCGATGCATTAATTACCAATTTTCATTTACCAGAAACGACCTTGTTATTATTGATTTCTGCCTTTGTGGGCAATGATTGGAAAATAATTTATGAGGAAGCTTTGAAAAAGAATTATCGATTTTTAAGTTATGGTGACAGTTCTTTATTGTTTAAGAGGGGCTTAGGCACCTAATTTAGAATTAATCAAAATAGCGTATATTTGTAGGTACAAATATGAGCAAACACGGAAAAATTTTAGTTGCAATGAGCGGTGGAATAGATAGCACCGTTACTGCAATTATGCTAAGAGAAGAAGGATATGAGGTGGTAGGAATTACCATGAAAACTTGGGATTATGAAAGTTCAGGGGTTAATGGTAAGGAAACCGGTTGCTGCAGTTTAGATTCAATAAATGATGCTCGAAGTATCGCTGTAAAGCATGATATTCACCATATTATTTTAGATATTAGAGAAGAGTTTGGCAATTTTGTAATTGATAATTTTGTTGATGAGTATTTAGCAGGTAGAACACCTAATCCTTGTGTTTTATGCAATACTCACATAAAATGGGAAGCTCTTTTAAAAAGAGCGGATATGTTAGACTGTGAATTTATTGCTACCGGGCATTATGCCAATTTAAATTTAAACAAGCAAAATTCTAGATATTACGTTTCAAAGGGCAAAGATCAAAACAAGGATCAATCATATGTTTTATGGGGATTAGCTCAAAAGAATTTAGCTAGAACCCGCTTTCCAATGGGCAAATACCATAAGTCAGAAATTAAACAAATGGCTTTAGACATGGGCTACGAGGAATTGGTTAAAAAAAGTGAGAGTTATGAAATTTGTTTTGTCCCTGATAACGATTATCGCTCCTTTTTAAAACATAAGGTAGATGGTTTAGAAGATCGAGTTAATGGAGGAAATTTTGTATTAACTGATGGAACTGTAGTTGGGAAACATAGAGGGTATCCGTTTTATACTATCGGTCAGAGAAAAGGTTTAGAAATAGCCTTAGGCGAGCCTGTTTTTGTGGTCGAAATTAAGCCAGATACTAATACCGTGGTTTTGGGAAGAAAAGAAGAATTAGAAAAAAATGGAATGTGGGTTAGAAATATTAATCTACAGAAATATGATTCTATAAATTCTGAAATGGAGGCTATTACCAAAATTAGATATAAAGATCAAGGAACATTTTCACATATTATTCAGGAAGAGCAAAAAGTAAAAGTTATTTTTAATTCAAAAGTTAATGCTATTGCTCCTGGTCAATCAGCAGTTTTTTATGAAGGAGAAGATTTGATTGGAGGCGGGTGGATTGAAAGCAGCTTTGAAGTTGAGAATTCTTAATAATTCCTAAATCTATTATTTACTTAATTATCTAAAAGGGCATTAAACAATTAATTAATTACCTTTCCGTTTTTATTGTTGAGTTATAAGATGAAAAAACACGTTTTAATATTTATATTTTTCTTTTGCACCATCAATGTATTTGCAAATGAATCATTTTATTGGATTGAATTAAAAGATAAAAAAGGGACTGAATTTAAAATTGAAGAACCTGAAAAATTCTTATCTAAAAAAGCCATTGAAAGAAGAAAAAAATATAATATTTCAATTAATGAACAAGATTTACCTGTTTCAAAATTATATATTCAAGAAATTGAAAAACTAGGTTTTAGAATAATTAGTCAGTCTAAATGGCTAAATGCAGTTTGTGTAATTACCAGCAATAAAGAAAACACTAAAAAATTAGATGCCTTAAATTTTGTAAACAAGGTAAAATACCTTGGCCCTAAGAGTCCGACCTTTGATAAAGAAAAAATGGTTATGGATGAATTTATGGACAAAATAGAGACCTATAAACCTGATAGCAGTGATATGGACAAAAATCGTTTTTACGGTTTATCAACCAATCAGATTGCTATGACCAAAGTAAATTATTTGCATCAATTAGGTTTTACGGGTGAAGGAGTAACCATTGCAGTGTTAGACGCTGGTTTTTATAAGGTAAATGAATTAGACGCTTTTAAATATTTATGGAATACGGGCCGAATAGCAGATGTTTGGGATTTTGTGGAGAATGACTCAAATGTTTTTGATGCGGATATGCACGGAATGAATGTATTATCTTGCATGTCGACCTATTTACCAATGATTCATATTGGGAGTTCTTATGGAGCTAAATATTTATTATTAAGAACAGAAAATGCTGCAAATGAATATCCAATTGAAGAGGTTTGGTGGATTAATGGAGCTGAGTATGCTGATTCAGCAGGAGCAGATATAATAAACTCCTCATTAGGTTATAATGAATTTGATGATGTAAGTTTAAGTTATAAAGCGAATGATTTAAATGGAAAAACAGCTTTAATATCTAGGGCAGCAAGCATATTAGATAGTAAAGGAATTATTTTATGCAATTCAGCAGGAAATTCAGGAAGTGATAATTGGAAATTCATTGGTGTGCCAGCAGATGCTTCCGATATTTTATCAGTAGCCGCTGTTGATTTTAGAGGAAATAGAGCAAGCTTTTCATCGTTTGGCCGCAAAGAAAATAAATATGCCCCAAATATTGCGCTTATGGGTAAAGATGTAGCCGTTGTTTCTGGAAATAATGGTTTTAAACCTGCTGATGGAACATCATTCTCATCGCCTCTTCTATGTGGTATGACTGCTTGTTTAATGCAGGCTTTTCCAAATAGCAGTCCAAAGGAAATTAGAGAAGCCATTATTCAATCAGCCAATCGATATAAAAACCCTGATCTAGAATATGGTTATGGAATTCCTGATTTTGCGCTTGCTTATTTTATCTTAAGTGAAAAAACAGGTAAAAAAATAGAAACTTCTGTACTAGGTAATCCCATAATTGAAGAAAATAAATTAAAGATAAATTTTTACGCTAAAAATAAGGGGAAATATACACTTAAAATTTTTGATAATCAGGGTAATGTGATTAGAGAAATAAAAGTAAAAATCAAAAAACCAGGATTACAAACCTTAGAATTAGCTGAATTAAATTTAAAATCGACCAAAGACTTAAGCTTATCTGTAGAATATAAAAATGAAATCCAAAAAGGTATAAAAATTGTTAGTAATCAAGCTGACTAATACTTTATGCCAATAGGAAAATATAAATTTTCGCTTTTACTTTTTCTAAACTTATGGATTTTTTATCCCGCAAGGGGACAAGAAAAATTTTCTTTATCTGGACAGGTATTAGATATCAATACTAAAGACCCTCTAATTGGGGCTACTATTTTAGTAAAGGAACACAGTAATTATGGAACTTTAACGGATGTTGAGGGTAATTTTACTTTGCAATTAAATAAAGGCAAGTATCAAATAGAGGTTTCTTATTTAGGTTATAAAAAACAAATTATTCCTATTGAAATTCCCTACAAAAACAAAAAACTTGATATAAGATTAGAACCAAATGCCATTGAAGTAGACGAGGTTATTGTACAATCTAAAAGGGCTGATGAAAATATAAAAAACAATGAAATGAGCCGAATTGAGTTAAAAGGCTCGGCAATAAAAGATTTACCTGTTTTATTTGGGGAAACAGATGTATTAAAAACAATTACTTTATTACCTGGAATTAAATCTGGTGGCGAAGGAAATGGTGGGATTTACGTTAGAGGAGGTGGTCCAGATCAAAATTTAATTTTAATGGATGAAGGTGTTGTTTATAACGCATCGCATTTATTGGGTTTTTTCTCTGTTTTTAATGGTGATGCAGTAGATCAAATTGATTTAATTAAAGGAGGAATGCCGGCAGAATATGGAGGCAGATTAAGCTCAATCATTAATGTAAAAATGAAAGAAGGTGATTTGCAAAAACATAGTGTAAATGGAGGGATTGGTTTAATATCTTCAAGAATTTCTGCCGAAGGTCCTATTAAAAAAAATAAAAGCTCGTATTTATTTTCAGCACGAAGAACTTACGCAGATGCAGTAGCTCGGCCATTTTTAGCCGATTCAATAAAAGGTAATAGGTTATTCTTTTATGACATGAATGCCAAGATTACTTGGTTATTATCCACCAAAGATAAATTAACCCTTTCGGCGTATTATGGAAGAGATGTTTTTGATTTTATAAGTCCGGATGGTCCTGATTTTAAATTCGGTGTTGCTTGGGGCAATCAGGTTTATAGCTTAAGATGGCTTAGAGCTTGGAATACTAAATTAAATTCTAGCCTTGCTTTGGTTTATAATTCTTTTGATTTAGAAACTAATGCGAGTTTTTTTACAACAAATATTCGTTTATTTTCCGGGCTTAAGGACTGGAATTTAAAAGGAGATATAAATTACGAATTATCAAAAAAAATAAAATTTAAAACTGGCTTTATTTATACTTACCATACATTTAGTCCAGGTGCATTAAATATAAGTGATGATTCTAGCAGCACTTCTGAATCCATTAGCAATCAGTTTGCCCATGAAGGAGCAGTATATTTATCTGGAAATTGGGATGTAAATCCGAGGTTTAATATTGAGGCCGGTTTAAGATATTCTCATTTTGTTCAGGTAGGCCCTTATAGTTTAAGATTATTAGATAATAATGGTTTTCCTACAGGAAACTCTTTAAGTTATGCAGATGGTGAACCCATTGCTAATTATGGAGGTTTAGAGCCACGCTTAGGCTTGCGTTATTTAATAAACGAAAGTAGTTCCATTAAAGCATCTTATACCCGAACTTTACAATATTTGCATTTAGCAACATCATCATCTTCTACCTTACCAACTGATTTATGGGTGCCCAGTTCAAAATTGGTAAGGCCACAAATTGCCTATCAAACTGCTATTGGATTTTTTAAAAACTTTAAAGATAATACCTATGAAACCAGTGTTGAACTCTATCATAAACCCATGTTAAATCAAATAGAATTTAAACCTGGGGCTCAATTATTTCTAAATGAAAACTTAGAACAAGAAATGATATTTGGCCAAGGGTTAAGTTATGGCGTTGAATTATTAATAAGGAAAAATAAAGGAAATTTAACTGGTTGGATTGGATACACCTTAAGTAAAACAACACGTCAGTTTGATGAAATCAATAATGGTCAGCCTTATTTATATAGATATGATAGAAGGCATGATGTATCAGTGGTTTTAAGTTATAAAATTAACAATAAATGGAAAGCTAATTTTGTGTTTGTATATGGAAGCGGTAATTTAATTACACTACCAACTGGTCGCTATCCCTATGCCGTTGGTTTTGATCGTCAACAAAATATTCCGGTATTTAGAGTTATCGATTTATACACCGATATTAATACTTGGCGAATGCCAGCCTATCATAGGGCAGATGTTTCATTCAATTATACTCCTAATCCAGAATCTACAAAAAGGTTTAAATCGAGCTGGAATTTCAGTATTTACAATATTTATAACCGAGCCAATCCTTATTTTATTTACTTTGATCCTGACTTAAGCACAGGAACTATAAAAGCAAAAATGGTTTATTTATTCCCAGTTTTACCAAGTGTGTCATGGAATTTCAAATTTTAAAATATATTAAAAAAAGTATTCTTCTTTTTTCCCTTGCGGGGATGTTAACTGCATGCGAAAAAGAAATTACCGTTGACTTACCCCCTAGTAAAAAATTTATGGTGGTAGAGGCTTATGTTAATGATACTTTTCCTTGGATGAATTATTGTATTTTAAGTCAAACCGTTGATTATTTTAATCCTTCTCTTGAAATTCCCGGAATTGGTGGGGCTTTGGTTTTTGTAACTGAAGGAGAAAAAGTAGGCAATGATACCATTTGGGATTTAAGCTCAAAAACACAATGGATAGAAATATCATTAGATAGTATTAGAGGTTTATATTTTAATAGTAATGGAGAAGTTGGGAAGCGCGGAAAATTATATAAAATGGAAATTGATGTAAACGGTCAAAATTTTACGGCTGTTACTTCTATACCAGAAAAAGTTTATTTAGATAGTTTATATTTTGATTGGAGATTCAAAAATAGAAGCGGTAATCCGGATACTTTTGCCTTCTTAAAAAGTTATTTTACCGATCCGGCCGGAATGGGTAATAATTACAGAGCCATGTACTATGTGGGAGCAGATACACTAGCCTTAACTTGGGGAGATATTAGAACATCGGACGGAATTTTTGATGATTCTAGAAATGACGGAATGCAATGGGTTTTAGAGTATGGTAGAGAATTTAGAATTCAAGATACCCTCTCCTATTATTTAATTAGCATTGACCGACCAAGTTATTTCTTTTGGGATTCTTATTTTACAGTAAGAAATAATGGAGGCCCTTTTGCTACTCCAGCACAAATGAGCACAAATTTTAGCGGCCCTGATGTAATTGGCGCGTTTAGTGGCTTTGCGGTAGATTTTAAAAGAAGAATATTGCAAAGACCTTAATTTAAATTAATTGAAGTTAATTCTCAAATAGATTTTTTATTCCATTTTATCATTTTAGCTTATTTTCAATTCAAATAAGCAATACGACATATTTTGACGTAGTGCTTTTTTAGATTTGTGAAGTATATTTGATTGGTATGGAAAAAAAGGATTATTTAAAAAATTTTCATGAAGAGTATTCTCGACTAAACGAAAACCAAAAAAAAGCAGTAGACGAAATTGAGGGCCCTGTATTAGTAATTGCAGGACCAGGAACTGGAAAAACTCAAATTTTAGCTGCCCGAATAGGGAATATTTTATTAAAAACGGATAGTCACCCAGAAAATATTTTATGCTTAACCTATACCGAAGCTGGTACCATAGCTATGCGGAAAAGACTGCTTAGTTTTATCGGACCAGATGCGTATAAAATTCCCATACATACATTTCACAGTTTTTGCAATTTAGTTATACAAGAAAACCTTGATTATTTTGGTTTAAAAGCCTTAGAACCTATATCAGACCTCGAAAAAATAGAGGTTATGAAAGAAATAATTGATGAAATAGATATTAATAATCCATTATTTAGGGTTAAGGGAGACCCTTATTTTGAAAGCTATCGATTAAGTTCATTATTTGAACTTATGAAAAAAGAAGATTATTCTCCTCAGCAAATGGTAAAAGCTATTGATGAATTCATTGATGATTTGCCTAATAGAGATGAATATATTTATAAAAGAGCTACAAGTACTAAAGATGGAAAACAATACAAAAAAGGAGATTTAAAAGAAGATAGTATAAAAAGTGAAATTGAAAAAATTGAAAAATTAAGAGCTGGAGTATTTTGTTTCGAGAAGTATCAGGAAAAACTAAAAAAAAGAAATCGATATGATTTTTATGATATGATATTGTGGGTAATTGATGCATTTAAAAAAGAACCCAATATTTTATTAAAATACCAAGAGCGATTTTTATACTTTTTGGTGGATGAATTTCAGGATACCAGTGGTGCACAAAGTGAAATAATGGAATTTCTAATCGACTATTGGGATGTGCCTAATGTATTTGTTGTTGGTGATGATGATCAATCCATTTTTGCATTCCAAAATGCTAACATAAAAAATATTATTAATTTCAGTAATAAGTATCAGAAAAATCTAAAAACTATTGTTTTAGAAAAAAATTATCGGTCAAACCAACCCATTCTAAATACGGCAGAAGCTCTAATTGATTATAATTTTGAGCGCTTAGTAAAACAATTACCTAATTTAACTAAAAAGTTAGAAGCTTCGCTTCCCGCAAGGTTAAAAGAAAGCCATTTACCAGAGGTAAGAGAATATCATAATTTCATTCATGAAACCGTTGATATAGCTAAAGAAATTGAAAAACTTTATCAAGAAAATTATCCCTTAAATGAAATTGCCGTAATTTATAGAAAACATTCCCAAGCAGAGCCTATTGTAAAATATCTGGAATCAAAGGGAATTCCGCTCAATATTAAAAAGAGATTAAATTTATTAGATGAAATTTTAGTTCAGCAGATTTTAACTATTCTTAAATACATTGATAAAGAAGTAAAAAACAGTTTTTCTGGAGAAGATTTATTAATAAAAATATTACACTATAGTTTTTTAAATATTCCAATTTATGATATTGCTCATTTGGTTTTAAATACGCATGAAAAAAATTCGAAAGTTAGGATTGAATTAGCCAAGTATAAAAATCAAACTGAAGAAGGATATAATCCATTTAAAAGAATAAATGAGGATATTGAATATTGGATAAAATCGACTCAAAATCTAACATTACAGCAATTAATTGAAAAAATAATTAACCGAAGCGGTTTATTAAGTTATGCTTTGAGTAATGAAGATAAAATTTGGAACATGCAGGTTTTGCATAGCTTCTTTGAATTTGTTAAGGACGAAAATGCAAAAAACACCAAATTAAATCTTTCTGGTTTCTTAAATCAAATTAGATTATTAGAAATTAACCAATTAAATGTGCCTATTGAAAAAATTATATATTCACCTAATGGAGTAAATTTTGTAACGGCCCATTCTTCAAAAGGTTTAGAGTTTGATTATGTATATTTAATTTCATGCAATAAGGAAGCTTGGGACAAAGGGGTAAATCGAGGTTTTACTTTACCTGATACCTTAACCCAAAAAGTAAATGTTGATGAAATTGAAGAAAATAGAAGGTTATTTTATGTGGCTGTAACTAGGGCGAAAAAGAAACTTATTATTTCATATTCTAATAGAAACTTAAAGGATAAAGAATTAGAAAAAACTCCATTTATTGCTGAAATTCAAGAAAGTTCAGAAGTAAATACTAAAAATATTCATTTACCTGCTGATGAATTATTAGACTTTGAAATGAATATTTTAAATGAGAAACCCGTTCCAGATATTGAGTTATTAGAAAAAGAATTTTTGGATAAAATATTAGATGATTATTCAATGAGTGTTACCCATTTAAATAATTATTTAGATTGTCCGCTAAAATTTTATTATTTGAATGTAATTAGAGTTCCAAGTTCAAAAAATCCAGCTTCAACTTTTGGTTCTGCAATTCATCATTGTTTACAACAATTTTTCACAGAATTTAGAGACACCAATCAATTACCAAATTCAGATAAATTATTAAAAGATTTTGATTGGTATATGAAACGAAATGAAGATGCTTTTTTAGAAGAAGACTTTAAAAGATATTCTGATTATGGCAAAGAAATACTTCCAAAATACTATGAATTTTACAAAAATACCTGGACCAATATTGTTACTGTAGAAAAGAAATTTAAAGGTATTGTGATGGATGGAGTATTGTTAAATGGTGCAATAGATAAAATTGATTTTGAAGGTAAGAACGCACATTTGATTGATTATAAAACAGGCAAATACCAAAAAAATCATTTTTATAGAGCAAATTTAGAAGCAAATCCGGAAGAAAAAGAAAAATACTTTGGCGGGAAATATTGGAGGCAAGCTGTTTTTTATAAAATCTTAGTAGATTATGACAATCGAAAAGATTGGGATATGGTATCAGCACATTTTGACTATGTTGAACCAGATCAAAACGGAGTTTTCCATAAAGAAAAAGTAATTATTAATTCTGAAGATATTTCAATTGTTAAAAAACAGATTAATGAGGCTTACCAAAGTATTAAAGAACAAAATTTTAAAGGTTGTGGTAAAGATGATTGTGAGTGGTGTAATATGATTAAATTCAGATAAAAACAGATTGGAACATTATAAAAAATGTTCCAATCCTATTAAAAATTTTATTTTTTCACTCTGTTTAATCCCATTGCACTTAACATCCAACGCGGCAATGCTTTTTCAGGATTTCTATTTTTGATATTCAAAAACCAACCCCATTTTTTCATTATTGGAATTCGATGAGCTTCCACAAATTCTATCCAAGCGCCATCAGGATCTTCAATATAAGCAAAATGTCCAGCGGCTTCACCCATATCAAAAGAGTTATTGCTATCAACAGTAAAAGGATGTCCCGCTTTTTGGCAAAACGTTTTTAATGCAGCCATATTTCTAACATCAAAGCAGAGGTGAATATAACCTAAATCGCCCCAAAATCTGCCTGTAAATATTTTATTAGGACTTCGATCTAATACCTGAATTAATTCAATTTCTGTTGGACCTAATAATGGACTAAAGGCTCCTTTGCGAGCTTGAGAATGCCTTAATAATACCCTTCTAAATGATTGTTTGTATCCGGGCAAGTTATTTAAATCAGAAAAAGAATCAGAACTTTGATCATAAACTATTTGATCATAACCCAAAATATTTTGGTAAAAAGGTAATGAAATATCCATATTAGAAACTCCCATAATTGCCCCACCAACACCACCAAATAAGTCACCATTATTTTTAAACCAACCTAATCCTTTTTTTATTTGAAATATATTTCCATATAAATCTTTCATAAAAAAAGTAGGATTCCCAATAGGGTCATTACTAGGTTCATTTAATAATTCAACACCATTTTGTTTTAAATGCTGGTAAGCCTTATTAACATCAATTGCTTTAATTATAGGATAATTAATACCTAAATCTCCCGTTAAAATTTCAAAATTAGCTGCAACAGGAGTTCGAGATTTATACTGCCAAATTTCAAAACCTCCGCCACCTTGAATATTGATTGCTAAAATAGCATATCGTTCATGAGGTTTACCTCCAGTATATGGAAGCATTAAATTTGCTATTGCAGCATCTTTAAAAACGGGGATATCTAAACCTAAATTTTTCCTATACCATTCAAAGGCTAAATCAGCATCTTTTACACCAACACCAACTTGTTGAATACCGCTAATTATAAAATTATTTGAACTCATGAATTCGACTTTCTTTTTAAATTAAATGCTAACTTATAAAATAATCCCGGCAAATATCTTTTAAAATATGCCATTAATATTTCTTTTTTACCTATTAATACTAATTTTTTATTAAACTCAGTGGCATTCCAAATTTTATTAGAGCAATATTCTGGACTAACACCTTTTTCTTGATTTTCATCCATAACTCCGTGTTTTTCGCCGTTTTTATTTAAAGCGTTTAATGAAATTTGGGTTTTCACAAAACCCGGGCAGGCTATTGTAACTCCAATTCCCTGGTCATGATATTCTAATCGGAGGGCCTCAAAAAACCCATGTAAAGCATGTTTTGCTGCACAATAAGCAGATCTTTCATAAAAACCAAAAAGACCACTTAAACTGCTCATAATTACAAAATGACCCGATTTTTTCTCAAGCATATACCTCAAAACTTTTTTACTTAAGAAAATCTGAGAAAAATAATCCAATTCCATTAATGCTCTATCTACCTTTTCGGGTGTTTCTAAAACATTAGATCTTTGAGAAATTCCCGCATTATTAACTAGAATATCTATTCGTCCGAATTCATTAATTGCCTGGTTTACACAATCATCAAATAATTGATGTTGATTCATGTCTAATGGAATTACCAAACATTTGACGGGACTGCATAATTGAGCAACTTTCTTTAATTCAGATTCATTTCTTGAGCTTAATATCAATCCTGCGGCACCTCTATTTGCAGCTGAAATAGCCATGGCTCTTCCAATTCCAGAGCTTGCCCCTGTTATCCATATTATTTTTCCAGCTACTTTCATCTGAACAAATTTAAATTTCTTTTATATTGTTCTAAAATATCATTTGGATTTTTATTCCTTTTAAATGCTTGAATGGCAATTAAATTAGCAATTTGAACCCTAAGCCATGAGTTTGAATCATATTTGCGTGCCGAAACTAAGGTATCTTTTTGAATTAAATGGAAATTCTCATTACTTAATTTTGCTCTTTTAAGCAAATCATATTCCTCCATAATAGTCCAATACTCATCATATGCACCTAATGAAAAGAAGAAATCTCTTTCAAAAAACAAACCGGTATCTCCCCCTCTAAAATAAAAAATATTAAAACGAGTAAACCAAGAGTTCATTTTCAGCAATATTTTATTTGATTTAAACTTAAACCTAAAGCCACCGAATTTTGCACCCTTGCGGGATACAGAATCAATAATCAAATTATAAAAATCAGGATGCGGGCGAGCATCTGCATGTACAAAAAAGAAAATATCAGCATCAGAATTATTTGCACCTAAATTCATTTGAGCGGCTCTGCTTTTTATAGGTGATTTTAAAAACTTACAAGAGTTTTGAATAGTTACAGATTCAGAATTATCTACACTACCTCCATCACACACAATAATATCAACAGGTAAAGATTTTGAATTAGCCTTTAAATAGGGTAAAAGCTCACGCAAATTTTCTTCTTCTTGAATACAAGGAATAATAACAGCTATTTTCAACTCCACAAATTTATACAATTAATAAAATCTTAAATATGTTAATATTAAATTAACAATTATTTGATGGCAATCTTAGTTTACTAAACATCTTTAAAATAGAATTTAAATGACTTAGTTTTTGATTCAATAGTTAATGTTTGTTTTTTAATTTTAAAACTTAATCTATATTCCGATTGTAATAATCCTATAAAAATTATGCTAAACCAAAATTTATATCAAGAACTTATTGAAGCTGTAAATTATATAAAATCGATAAGTTCTTTTGAACCCGAAACTGCCATAATATTAGGAACAGGATTGGGAAAATTAGGTGATGAAATAAAAGAACCTATTATTATCGATTATCAAAACATACCTCATTTCCCTCACTCTACTGTAGAATCTCATAAAGGAAAATTAATAATGGGCTTTTTGAATAATGAAAAGGTTTTGGTATTTCAAGGCCGTTTTCATTTTTATGAGGGTTATGAAATGAAAGATGTGGTTTTTCCGGTAAGAGTTTCAAAATTATTGGGAATAAAAAAACTATTAATTTCTAATGCTGCTGGAGGAATAAATAATAAATTTCAAAAGGGTGATTTAATGATCATTAATGATCATATTAATTTACAACCTGATAATCCGTTAAGAGGATTTAATGATGAGCGAATTGGACCAAGATGGCCAGATTTATTTGAATCTTATAAAAAAGAATGGATTAATCAAGCGAAAATTGCAGCAGAAAAATTAAATATTGTTTTGCATGAGGGAGTATATGTTAGTGTTCCCGGCCCAAATTTAGAAACCCCTGCTGAATACAAATTTCTAAAAACAATTGGGGCAGATGCAGTTGGTATGTCAACGGTACCAGAGGTTATTGCAGCCAAACATTGTGGAATGGATGTTTTAGCAGTTTCTGTAATTACTGATTTATGTTATCCAGAAGCTTTAAAACCCGTCTCTATTCCAGAAATAATAGGTGCAGCAAATAAAGCAGAACCAGAGTTAAGTAAGTTATTTTCATATTTATTACCACTTTTAAAATCCGAAAATTTATAGATTTCGTATATAAAGTATGACTGGGTCAAAATCATATCGTTTTTCTTATATTTTCTGGGGTTTAGCGTTATGTCTTTTTTGGCCCAGTTTATCTTTTTCCAAAATGAATAATGAATATCCTGATATCATTTACCTGTCGCAAGATTTATTATATGCAGCAAAAACAGGAGAAGATACTGATAGCATGGAGAACTTATTAAAAAATATCCCGCAAGGGGAAGTTATTAAACAACTCCATTCTGATAATCAAAAGTTGAGTTTTTATTTAAACTTATACAATGCTTTTGTTCAACTTGTATTGGATAAAAAACCAGAATTATATAATAACAGAAACAAATTTTACAAATCAAAATTATTTGCCTTTGCAGGAAAATTTTGGAGTTTGGATGAAATTGAGCACGATTTATTGAGGAAAAGTTCGGTTAAATTAAGTTTGGGATATTTAAACAAAATTGCAGTTTCTGATTTAAAAATAAAATTACGTGTAATAAATATTGACCCTCGTATTCATTTTGCCTTGAATTGCGGCGCTAAAAGCTGTCCGCCTATTGCTTTTTATGAACCTGATAAAATTAATGAGCAATTAGATATAGCAGTAAAATCATATTTATCACAAGATACTGAATATGACAGTATAAAAAATACGGTAAAAATTAACAGGCTTTTTTCATGGTTTAGAGGAGATTTTGGCGGAAAAAAAGGTATTTATAAATTTTTATATAAATATGATTTAATCCCGCAAGGGACTAAGCCAAAGCTCATTTTTTTACCTTATGACTGGACTTTAGAAAGAAAAAAATTTATTAATTAATTCATAAACTAATATACAAAAAATGAAAACCTATTATAATCCAGAAGACTTAGCCAAATTTGGCGCTATTGGTGAATTTCAAAAAGAATTAGCCGATAAATTTTTTAGTTATTATGGCGATGTTTTTAAAGAAGGAGCATTAACAGCCCGCGAAAAATCATTAATTGCATTAGCCGTAGCACATGCCATTCAATGTCCTTATTGCATTGACGCATACACAACCGATACTTTAGAAAAAGGTGTAAGTGAAGCTGGTCAAATGGAAGCTGTACATGTTGCTGCTGCCATAAGAGGAGGAGCATCATTGGTTCATTCAGTTCAAATGATGAATAAGGTTAAAGAAGTATCTATGTAATTTTTTATGAAATCATTAAAAGCCATTGGCCATGATTTAGCGGATCCATTTATTCAACTTGAAATATTAGATAAACCTAAACCAGGTTTTACTGATTTCAAGAAAAAAATGAGTGAGATTAATTTATTTCCGCTTAAACCTACAGGAATTGATATTTTTCAGATAAACGTAGGTAAAATGTGTAATCAAACTTGCAAACATTGTCACGTTGATGCTGGTCCGGATAGAAAAGAAATTATGACCCGTGAAACCATGGAATTGTGTTTAAAGGCCATTCAACTTTCTGGGGCGCATACTGTTGACTTAACAGGTGGTGCGCCAGAGATGAATCCGGATTTTAGATGGTTCGTTGAAAATATTTATGCCTTGGGTAAAAAAATAATTGTTCGTTGTAATCTTACTATTATTAAAGCGAATAAAAAATATTATGATTTGCCCGAATTTTTCAAAAAACATAAAATAGAAGTGGTTTCATCATTACCTTTTTATACTGCTGATAGAACGGATAGACAAAGAGGTGATGGCGTATTTGAAGATTCTATTTCTGCTCTTCAAATGTTGAATGAAGTGGGTTATGGTATTGATGGAAGTGGTCTAATTCTAAACCTAGTATATAATCCAGCAGGAGCTTTTTTACCAGCACCTCAAGAGCAACTAGAAAGAGATTTTAAAAATGCTTTATTAAAAGATTTTAATATTAGTTTTAACCAGCTTTTTGCAATTACTAATATGCCTATTAGCCGATATTTAGAATATTTAAAAAATAGCGGAAACTATGAGTCATATATGGAAAAGTTGTTAAATGCTTTTAACCCTGGTGCTGCAGAAGGAGTAATGTGCAGAAATACTTTAAGCATTAGTTGGGATGGTTATATTTATGATTGCGATTTTAATCAAATGTTAGAAATGAAAGTAGATGCCTCTAGCACTCATCTTTCCGATTTTAATGCTGAACAATTAAGAAATCGTGAAATTAAATTAGCCAACCATTGTTATGGTTGTACAGCTGGAATGGGCAGCAGTTGTGGAGGGAATACCGTATAATGGACAATTTGTTAATTGTTTTTTTAAAAAACCCCATCCTTGGCAAAGTAAAAACTCGCTTAGCCAAAGACATTGGAAATGAAAATGCATTGCAAGTTTATCTAAGATTATTGGATATTAATTTGCAATGCATTTCTAAATTTAATGGTAAGGTACATTTATATTTTGACTCATTTTTGCCTGAAAACAATTCTTATCCTGAACATTTTAAATTAATGATACAAGAAGGAAATGATTTAGGAGAAAGGATGAGCAATGCTTTTCAAAATTCGTTCGAAAAAGGTTTTAAAAAATGTATAATCATAGGAAGTGATTGCCCAGCCCTCGAAGTTAAACATTTAGATCAATCTTTAAGTAATTTAAACCATTATAACGTGGTCTTTGGACCAGCTTTAGATGGAGGATACTATTTATTAGGAATGAATAAATATTACCCTGAATTATTTAAAAATGTAGAATGGAGTAGCGAAAAAGTTTTGGAACAAAGTATACGTATTTGTAATAATAAAAAATTAGTACACCATCTTCTAAAACCCTTGCGGGATATAGATACTAAAGATGATCTGGATTTTTATTATGAGAAATTCTTTAATTAGAATGAAAACTTAATTTTTTCTTCAATTCTTCGGAAAGTTCAGTTGAGTAGGCCCCAAAAGCGTCAACAAAAACTCCTTTATGTTTTCCATCTTTAGATTCAATGGCAAATAAAATAGAGGAGTCGGAAGGGTTAGTCATACCTTCAAAGCGATAGGTTTCAACAATTTCAAAATCTTCTGGGTGCAAACGAATATTATCAGATACACATTCTATACAATCACTAGCTAAATTAAAATCTAGGTTAAAACCTCGTAATTTTAAATCATTAATTCCTTGGCTTAAGGTTTCATATACAGTCATGTATCAAATATAAAATTAAAATAATTGAAAATCAAATAATTCAATCTCCTTTAAATTTGGTTTTTAAACGATCATATTCACTAACAAATTTAGACTCATTTTTTAAGTACCAGTTTTCTAATTTTTCTGGGGGATTAAATCTCCAACCAAAAACCATTACCACAGAAGTAAAAGAACTATTAATATCCATAATTCTTAGGTTAATTAAATGTCTATCTCCCCTGGCATATAAACCCCAGAAAAATCGCTTATTTTGGTAACTAAACCCTAATCTAGTATCACCAATAACAGATAATTGATTTTGATAACCATTTGTTCTACCATCTCCTAAAATCACTCTATTTCTTTGCAATTCAGCAAAGGCCGTTATCATAAAAGAAATAGAAAACCGTTTAATAATAAAATTTCGGGCAAAACCAGGACCCATACCTATACCCCAAACTTCTGTATCTTTAAATGCACCAAAATCTCCATAAGCTTCGCGAATTAATGGATGTATTATAGCGGAATCGGCCTTTATAGAGGAATGATACATTTGTCCAGCAATTAAAAAACTCCCTCGCCCCTTTTTTTGCCTTTCAGAATAACTAAAAACAGAACCATAAGAATATTGATCTTTATTGCTATACCACATGAAATACAACTTAGAATAAGTATTTCTTAAATCATTCCGATAATAATAAGGATCAATTGGTTTTAAACTACTATCATAATTTTTGGATTGATTATCATAAAAACCGGAATAATTTCTATAAATAGCTTGTATATAAAAAGGTTTTAAATGCAATCCTAAAGCTAAATTTTTATAATTTGTTTTGCCATGGATATTCTCATCTAATGCAAAGGTTTTAGACCGAAAACCAATACTTAATTGAAATATTCTATAAGATAAATCAAAACCTAATGCGGCTTTATAATTGGCTTGAAAAGAAGAACTAAATCTTAATATACTGGTATCTAAAAGATTATCTGGTTTTGGAGTAATTATCATTGAATAAGTAGGATTGGAAATCCAAAAGCCAACAGAAATATGAGGTTTATAGGATTCTATATATAAACTATCTGATCCATTTGAAGCAGAAACTTTCATCCCCGCAAGGGAATAAAAGAAAAGAAAATAAATAATATGAAAAGAAAATTTTTTCAAACTAATCTAACAAATCAGGTTCAATTAAAATGGTTGAATCAGATTCAATGGTATCTTTTGGAGTAATAAATCCAGCAGCGATACCCGATAATTTCACATTATAATCTAAATTTAAGGTATCATTTGAATTTAACATCTCCTTTAATACCATGCGTGAAGCGGCAAATTTAGATTTATCCATAACCCACTCTTTTAATTGATTAGCATCTTCAAAAAAATATCTAAATGCTTTAGGTCGTGGAATCAAATTAGCCAAAAGTAAACACTCTGAAAGGGTTAGCTGAGCTGGTTTCTTATTAAAATAAAAAGCTGAAGCCTCTCCTATTCCATAAATTCCAGGAGCCCATTCAATAATATTTAAATAAACCTCAAACATTCGCTGTTTATCCGTAATCCGATTAGATTCAATTAACCAAACTAATAAGGCTTCTTCGGCTTTTCTAAGAATGGTTTTTTCTCTACCTAAAAATACATTTTTGATTAATTGCATTGAAATGGTAGAACCACCTCGCTTAAATCGTTTAGCCCTATAATTTTCTGCAATGGATTCTCTTATGGCTTCTGGTATAAAGCCATTATGGTAAAAAAATGAAGGATCTTCATTTACTAAAATACTATTGATTAAGTTTTGAGGCACTTGATCAAATGGAGTGAAATACCCGTGACTAGGACCAACAGGAAAACTTCTTAACAAATTACCATTTTCATAAACATAATGGGTAAATTCCGAATTCATTTTTGATAAATTGGTCTCACCATATTTTAATAATTTGAAATTATGGCGTGTTAATTTTGAAGTAAACTCAACGTTTTCAATATCTTTATCATCAATTTTTAAATGAAACCGATAACTTAAATTACCGCTGCATTCAACACCTTTTAGTGTTTGAAACAAACCTTTAGGCAATGCATTAAAAAAGCTTGAAGCGGAGGTTTCTTCCATAACTAAATCAATTCCATATACTTTGTTCTTGGATAAAGGGAATTGAAGAAATGGATGAAGTTTAACATCATTAACAATTGCGGTAGAATTAGAATCTAAATATAAAAACTCGCTATTTAAGCGAATATTGAATTGTAATGATAATTTCTGAAAGCCAAGGGTATCTTTACTAATTCGAAAATGATCGGCTAATAAATTTTTAAATCCTGCTTCACCATTAAAATTTAATTCGTTGTTAACAAAATCAATTTTATTAACAATAAAATGGGCTGTATCAAATCCAAAAAACAGTTTATATTTAGATTTTAAATAGGGAATTTGAACCCTATGATTTTCAGAGTACCATTTAATATCTGCAGTCATTTCGGAAGGATCAAATTGACCCATAAAAGTCCATTTAGGAATATTTATTTCATTTTCAATAACACTTAATTCAGCATTAATATTTCCTGATTTAAATTGTAGAGAATCGCAAGCTAGCTGCAAGTAATAAGCAGAATCCGAATAATTTAAAGCTATTTTATTAAATATTATTTGATCAGGAACTAGATTAAATAATTGTTTAACTCCACGATAAATCTTTTTGGACAAGGGCTCTGAACCAGCAGATTCTTGATCCACTTGATTTGTATCTGCTGTATTATTCTGAAGTAAAAAACTAAAATTATAGCTACTGTCTTTTTTGGCAATAAATAAATCGGCCTCATGCAGCTCTAAATAATTTAATCTAAATTTAGTTCCTAAAAGAGCCCAAAGATTGACTTGACCTTTAAGAGTATTTAATAAAAACAATGTGTCTGTAGCTGACCTTAAATTTATATCATTAATTTCAAATGATGAAAACCCATTAAAACCGGCATCAGAGTATGAAAAATAAGCCCCTCTAGATTCTAATTTAGTTTGAATTTTATTCAATACCTTATCCATTGCCCAATTTCTTAACAAAAAATAAGAGGCAAAAAGAATAAATAAAAAAGCCGAAACAACATATAAATACGTTTTCGGCTTTGTAAAGATTTTTAAATATTGGATCATTAAACGGTCATGATTTCTTTTTCTTTGGTGATGGTTAATTCATCCACCTTTTTTATAAAAGAATCGGTAAAAATTTGAACTTTATCTTCTCCACTTTTAGCTTCATCTTCTGGTAAACCATCTTTCTGAAGCTTTTTAATTCTCTCATTAGCATCTTTTCTAATATTTCTTAAGCTAATTTTTGATTGTTCAGCTTCTGCTTTTACTTGTTTAACTAAGGCTTTTCTTCTTTCTTCAGTTAATGGTGGAACAGGAACTCTAATTAAGGTACCGTCGTTTTGTGGATTAAAACCTAAATTAGCCTCCATTATAGCTTTTTCTATTGGCTGTAACATTGGTTTTTCCCAAGGTTGAACCACAATAGTTTTTGCATCAGGAGTATTTACATTCGCTACCTGACTTAAAGACATCATAGAACCATAATAATCAACATGAACACCATCTAACATGGCAGGACTGGCTTTACCAGCTCTAATTTTAGTGTACTCATTAACGGTATGTTCATAAGCCTTATTCATGGCCTCATTGGTTTGGTCTAAAACCTTTTTTAATTCATCTGTCATAATGCCTAAAAATAGTAGTTTTCAAAAAATGGTTTGCAAATTAACAAAAATTCTGCTACAATGAAAAAATTAGTCCTTAACTAATTAAATATTCATGGTTTTGGGGTAAAAAATCTTCTGTATAAAAACGCCATAATTCTTCAGCCTCTACCCTTTGCTTATGGTTTAAGCCTTCAAAATTATTCATCTTTAACTTTTTGAGATCTTTAAATACAATAGTAGAATTAGCCCCGTCAAAATTACCGCAACTATAAAAAGCCCGAACCTTAAGTTCTTTAATTCCACAAAAAATCTCCCCAGCTACAACACCCTTGCTAATTTGAAAACTAAGAGTAATTGGCATTCTGCACCAAACAAAAATATCGGTACTTACAAAATCTGCTAATGAGTAAATAGAAAATCCTTGTTTGCTTTTTTGATTTATGGGATCCACAAATTCAAATTTTTCCATAGGCTGAGCATTATGCGGATGTCCTCCTAAAATAATATCAACACCAGAATTTTGAAAAATTTTATGATAGGCATTAACCGTATGAACACTCGGATAAACCTGATAAGCATTTCCAGTATGAAGCGATAATACTACTAAATCAGCTCCTGCTTTACGTGCATTTAAACAAGCATTAACGGTATTAGCAATTTCTGGGTTTTCATTATTTAAACGCTCAAAATGAGTTAAATATAATTTATCGTTTATAGGCAGCTCTTTATTCATAGAATAAGTAAATGCCACAAATGCAATTTTGATTTGATTAATTTCTTTAATTATAAATTCCGGATAATCAATTAAGTTCTTAGATGATCCAACAAACGAAACCTTCTTATTCTCTAAAAAATTTAAAGTATTAATTAGGCCCTTTTCCCCCATATCCAACATATGATTATTGGCAATCGAAAGCACATCAAAACCTTTAAATGCGCCATTTCCATTTATTACATTAAAAAAATCTTCATTCCCATTAAAATACATATCATTTAACATCACCTCTGGCACTAATCCAACAGGTTTATTAACATCAATAGGAGTTTCTAAATTGGCAAAAACAATATCAGCAGAAAAAAAATCTTCGCCAACTTCACTCCATAAATTCTTCGCATTTTTCTGATTAATAAATTCATAGGGCATCAAATCGCCCCCAACATTTAAACTCAAATTATTAGTTTCTTTATACCCTTGCGGGATAAAAAACTGTAAATTCATATTTCGGAAATAGTTTCTTAGATTTTGATTCTTTTCTGAATTTCTGATTGGTTTAAAATAATATTTGAAACCTAAATAAAGAGCGTCATACCAGCGGTAATATGAAGGGTTTTCTTCAAATCCCTTACGGGGATAATTTAATAAACCAAAACTAAAAAAATAAATAGGTGAATAAACTAATTTGAGTAATAATACCAATAACTTACCTTTTATAGACCAAGGATTAACGGGAAAAAATAACTTAAAAAAAAACTTAGACACGCTCAAAAATAAATCTTTTCGCGAAATAAAAGGTGAGAGTTAACAATTTAGCATTCAAAAATAAAACTCAAATTAATAATCTTAATTCAAAATATGGGTGGAGCAAATGAATTAGAATCAACAAAAAATAAAAGATTTTTTAAATTAAAAACTCAAAAAAAATGAGAACTTTGTAATATGGAATTGGTGTATTTAATTATTGGATTAGCCGTTGGTTTAGCTATAGGTTATTTATTTGCTACAAAGAATAAATCTCAACAAAATCCAGAAATTGACCTTCAAGAATGGGAAAAATTAAAATCAGATTTAATAAAAAGTGAAGTTATAATTGAACAGTATAAAACTCAAATCCATCAGCTTAATTTAAATTTAAACGAAGAAAAATCAAAATTCGAATTAAGTTTACAAAAAGAACGAATTAGAAACGAAGAGAGTAATATTGAATTAGCAGAGGCAAGAAAAGATTTAGAAAATTTAAACGAAAAATTACAAAATCAAAAAAGCGAGGTTGAGCAATTACAAAATAAATTCAAAATTGAATTTGAAAATATTGCTAATAAATTATTGGAAGAAAAATCAGAAAAATTTGCTCAGCAAAACAAAAGTAGTTTAGATATTTTATTAAATCCATTGAAAGAAAAAATGGATGAATTTAAAACGAAAGTAGAAGAAACCTACATTAAAGGAACCCAGGAACGATCAGCATTAGTTGAGCAAATAAAAGGTTTAACTAAACTCAACGAGCAAATGCGTGAAGATGCCAACAAATTAACTAAAGCCCTTAAAGGCGATAGTAAAGCACAAGGTAATTGGGGAGAAGTAATATTAGAACGTGTTTTAGAAAAAAGCGGATTAAGTAAGGGGCAGGAATACCAGGTTCAAGAAAGTTTTACTGATGAGCATGGAAAAAGATATCAACCCGATATTGTAGTTTATTTACCTGAACAAAAAAATATCATTATTGATTCTAAAGTCAGTTTAACTGCCTATGAACGTATGGTATCTGCTGAAGATGAAAACGAAATTGAAATTCAACTTAAAACCCATATTCGTTCTATCAAAGAACATATGAAAGGCTTAAGTTCTAAAAATTATCAAAACCTTTACGGAATAAACTCACCCGATTTTGTTTTAATGTTTATTCCAATTGAACCCGCATTTAGTATTGCCGTGCAAAATGATTCTGAATTATTTAATGAGGCCTTAGATAAAAATATTGTTTTGGTGAGTAGCACAACCCTTTTGGCTACTTTGAGAACAGTTGCAAGCATTTGGAAACAAGAAAAAACCACAAAAAATACTTTAGAAATAGCACGACAAGCAGGAGATTTATATGATAAATTCGTAGGTTTTACGGATGATTTATTAAATCTTGGAAAAAGAATTCAAGATGCTCAGAAAACTTATGAAGACGCCATGAACAAAATGGTAAATGGAACTGGAAATTTGGTTAGAAGAGTTGAAAATATTAAGAAACTAGGTATTCAAACTTCGAAAAGTTTAAACCAAAAATTGATAGATAGAGCTGAAGAATAGTTTATAATAAAATTATCTTTTAGAGATTTTATTTAAAGTAATTTGTTTCTGAAGAGTGCATTTAAACCGGTCAATATCCGAACTGCGCTTAGCCTTATGTTTGGTATTTCTACCTTGAACTCTAGCTCGCCACATTCTAAAACTTGATGATTTCATTTCCCTTCGCATTAAGTTAATTACTTGAGATTCGCTAAGTCCGAACTGAGCCTCAATAGCGTCAAATGGCGTTCTATCTTCCCAGGCCATTTCAATAACACGATCTATATCTTGAGCCGATAACATAAAAACTTAACAATAAAATTTGGAGAAAGTTGTAGAGAAATGAAAAAAAAGGGCAGGTGGATATCGCACCGCTACGACCGTCTACCCTTGCTTCCTTCCAGACCTGGGGGAGTTCAACAGGAGCTGGTCGTATCTCCTTACCCAGGTGCAAATATACAATTGCTTTTAATTAATCAAAACATTGCCCTAACAAAATTTTAACAAATAGAAATATTAAGATTATCAATGCCCCTTTGTTTTATAGGCCAAATGGCTTTATTTTGCAGCATATGAATATTGAATTCAACAAAAACGAGGATCTCAATAAACAGCAATTAGATAGGGTTATTGCCGCTTTTGAAAAAATAAAAAAAGGTGGTGGTGAAAAGGCTGCTGCAAAACAAAAAGAAAAAGGTAAAATGTTAGCTCGTGAACGAGTTAATTATTTAATAGATAAAGATAAAGGATTTTTTGAGTTTGGGGAATTTGCCGGACATGAAATGTATGAAGAATACGGTGGATGCCCTGGCGCTGGAGTAGTTACCGGAATAGGTTATGTAAGCGGACGTCAATGCGTTATTGTAGCTAATGATGCTACTGTTAAAGCAGGGGCTTGGTTTCCAATATCTGGAAAAAAGAATTTAAGAGCCCAAGAGATTGCTATGGAAAACCGCTTGCCAATCATTTATTTGGTAGATAGTGCAGGAGTATTTTTGCCTATGCAAGATGAGATTTTCCCTGATAAAGAACATTTCGGCAGAATTTTTAGAAATAATGCTCGGATGTCATCTATGGGTATTACCCAAATTGCAGCTATTATGGGAAGCTGTGTTGCAGGTGGAGCCTACTTACCTATCATGTCTGATGAAGCGATGATAGTGGATAAAACCGGTTCCATTTTCCTTGCGGGATCTTATTTAGTAAAAGCTGCAATTGGTGAAGACATTGATAATGAAACATTAGGTGGAGCAACAACTCATTGTGAAATTTCTGGTGTAACGGATTATAAATTCCCTAATGATGCAGCTTGCCTTGACAGGATAAAATCCATAATGGGTAAAATTGGGCATTTTGATAAAGCAGGTTTTGACCGAATTAAAGCAGCAGCTCCAAAAAAAGATCCTAAAGAAATTTTCGGGATATTACCATCAGACCGAACTAAACCTTATGATGTAATGGAAATTATAGAGAGGTTAGTTGATAATTCTGAATTTGATGAGTATAAAGAATTATACGGTAAAACCATTGTTTGCGGTTATGCACGCATTGATGGCTGGGCCGTTGGAATTGTAGCCAATAACAGAAAAATTGTAAAAAGTAAAAAAGGCGAAATGCAAATTGGAGGAGTAATTTACTCCGATTCTGCAGATAAAGCCACTCGATTTATTTTAAACTGCAATCAAAAGAAAATTCCACTAGTATTCCTTCAAGATGTAACCGGATTTATGGTTGGTTCTAGATCAGAACATGGGGGAATAATAAAAGACGGAGCAAAAATGGTAAATGCCGTCGCAAACTCCATAGTACCTAAATTTACTGTGGTAACCGGAAATTCATTTGGAGCGGGGAATTATGCCATGTGCGGAAAAGCATATGACCCACGATTAATTGTTGCTTGGCCATCGGCTCAAATAGCAGTAATGGGTGGTTCGCAAGCAGCTCAAACTTTATTGCAAATACAATTGGCAAATAGAAAAGACGAAATTCCAGAAGAGGAAAAAAATAATTTATTAAAAGAAATTTCGGCACGTTACGAAAAACAAACCACTCCATATTATGCGGCAGCTCGTTTATGGGTTGATAGCATCATAAATCCACTTGATACGCGTAAAGTAATTTCTATGGGTATTGAAGCCGCTAATCATGCTCCTATAACAACCCCATTTAATCCGGGTGTAATTCAAACCTAATATGAATCCGCTTTACCTTGTTATAGAAGGTAATATTGGGGCGGGCAAATCTACCCTTGCGGGGATGATTAGTGCTCAGAAAAATTATTCCCTCTTACTTGAAGAGTTTGAGGACAATAGTTTTCTACCCAAATTTTACCAAGAGCCTGAGCGTTATGCATTTCCATTAGAAATGAGTTTTTTAAGTTCACGTTTTAACCAATTAAAAGGTAAACTATTAAAAGATTCTATGTTTTCTCCTTCCATAATTGCAGATTATGGATTTTTCAAAAACCTAGTATTTGCACGAGTTACATTAAATGATGATGAATTTAACCTTTATCAAAAAATGTATCATATTATTGAAGAACAAATTAAAATTCCAGAAAAAATTTTATACTTACATAACCCTGTATCTCGATTATTAAAAAATATTAAAGAAAGAGCTCGGTCATATGAAATGTCCATCAAATCTGATTATTTAGAAAAAATAGAAGAAGGTTATATGGAAACTTTTAATTCACTTAAAAATGAAACTTCAATAATAATGGTGGATGCAGGTCAATTAGATTTTGTAAAAAGTATTCATGATTATAATTTTCTAATAAAATTATTAGACAAAAACTTAGACAAAGGAATTCACCGTTTTTTATGACAAAAAAACTAATCATAGAACCTCAGTATTTCCCGAGTATTTACTGGTATAAATTATTAATAGAAAACCCAGATAATTTATTAATTGATTTAGGAACTTGGTATGAAAAACAAAGTTTTAGAAATCGTTGCTTAATAGGTGGAGTAAATAAAATAGAGGCTTTAATCATTCCTGTTTCTCATAAAAGTCAAAAAAATTTAAATCAAGAAACTGAAATAAGTTATGAGACTTCATGGCGAAGAATTCATCATCATGCTATAAAGAGTGCATATAAATCGAGTCCATATTTTGATTATTATGAAAATCAAATTGATGAATTTTACAAGAATGAGTTTCAATATTTATGGGATTGGCAAAAAGCATCCATTGAATTGGTTAATAAAATCATTAAAATACCATTTCCTGAATTAATAGTTAATTTTATTGAACCCAATAACTCTGAATATTTAGATTATAGAAATAGTATTCATCCAAAAAAAGGCATCCCGCAAGGGTTAGAAACCAATGAATATTACCAAGTTTTTGATGATAAACATGGATTTAGGAAGGGGTTAAGTATTTTAGATTTTATTTTTAATGAGGGGCCAAATTTGAATTTTTAATTATTATAAATTATTAATTCGATCTTCTTCTACAAAAATATCTCGGGCTCCATCTACAATTCGTTTAATAATTTCATCTAATTCATTTGCCGAGTTTACGATATAACTTAAAACAGCTTTATGTTCTTCTGAGCTTATATTTCCTTCATTAATTAAATTAACCAAACCCAAAATACGGCTAACTGGAGCTCTAACTACATGGCTTTGGATCCAGGCAATTTCTTTTAGTTTAGTATTCTGTTGTTCAATGGTTCGGGTATGGATTTTACTTTTGGTAATATCAGAAGAAATTACAATCCGAGCGGCTTTATCTTGATAAATTATTTCGTTAGTTCTATTTTGAACGTCAATTTTAATTCCTGATTTTAAAATATGTTTGGTTTCTGATTGAGAAAAACAATTAAAAATACTTAGATGAACAGAATGTTCAAGACAATCAACAGGATCTATTAGATTGGCTAAATTCATTCCAATCATTTCATTCTTAGAGTAACCATATGCCTTAAGCGCAGCATCATTAGCATCAACCACATTATTACCTTCGTAATCAATAACAAACATGGGAACAGGACTTAAATGAAATAAGCTAGAATATTTTTTTTCTGATTGAACTAAATTATTGATGGCTTTAAAACGTTCAATAGAATAGATGATACTTTTATAAAGCACAGTTCCATTAAGATTATCTTTTAATAAATAATCAGAAACCCCAAAAGAAAGCGCTTTAGCTGCAAAAGCTAAATCAGTAAAACCAGTTAATACAATAACAGGAGCATCAGGATTTAATTGAAAAAATTCTTTAATTAATTGTTCACCTTGGCAATCAGGAAGTGTTAAATCTAAAAGAATAACATCAAATTTCGGTTTAAAGGGTAAAGAAAAAACCGCCTTGGTTTCTTCAAAATTTGAAGTCCGTTTAAGATTAAATTGAACCATTTGTTCATCGAGGTATTCTTCAACCAAAACAAAATCGCCTTCATTATCCTCAACTATCAATATATTAAAAAACCGTTCATCTTTTAGCATAGGGAACAAATTACGGGAAGCAATTAACGAAATTTATAAAAAAAAATAAAGATACAGAAAAATACGGACTATAATAATGTAATAAACGAATTTTCTGTATATTAGAGAATTAATTGATTTAAAATGCTTAAAGAAGCGGAAGATTTATTAAACCAAACGGAGGAATTAGCAAAGACCGGAACTTGGATTTTAAACCTAAAAAGCAATCAAATTTATTGGTCGGCGGGAGTATATAAATTAATAGAATCCAATCCTGAAAATTTTGAACTTAATTATAATTCTGCTCTTTCGGTAATCCATCCAGATGATCAACAGAAATCGATAGAATTAATGGGCAAAGCCATTAATGAAAAAACTGATTATTTTAATACGAAAAGATTTATTTGTTCTAATGGTAAAATAAAACACATATTATCCTCTGCAAAAGTGTATTATGACCTTGAAGGAAACCCTGAAAAGATGGTTGGGGTATTTCAAGATATTAGTAAATTAACCGAAATACAGCAAAAAGAAAAGGAAGAAACTGAGCGCTACGAACTTATGTTAGATGCAGGAACGGAAAGCGTTTGGGAATATAACCCACAAACAAAAGAATTATTTCTAGGAAAAGGTTTTAATAGAAATTTCGGCATCCAAATCAAAGATAAGAAAGAAAATAATGACCTAATAAATTCATTGATTCACCCCGAAGACCAAGAATTTTATTTTAAATCATTCCATAATGCACTTACTCTTAGTGATCAAAAGTTTTGGTCAGCGGAATATAGAATTAAAAAAACAACTGGTGATTATGCTTATGTTGCTAATAGAGCTAATATCATTAGAAATGATAAAGGGGAAGTAATGCGAGTTATTGGAGCTATTAAAGATATAAGCTCTGACTATTATTACAAAAAAATAGAAGGAATTGAAAAAAATATTATAGAAAAAAGTCTAAAAAAAGAAGCTTCCAAAGAAGAAATTCTAAGTGATTTTCTATTACAAATTGAGGATTTATTCCCAAAAATGAAAGCTTCGATTGTAGAAATAAAAGAGGGAAAATTATACCATTTAAGCGGCCCAAGTTTAGATAAAGATTACGCCGATGCCTTAAATGGAAAAAATATTGGACCTAATGCTGGCTCTTGCGGAACTGCCGCATTTACAAAAGAAAAAGTAATTGTTGAAGATACTTTAAATGATTATAGATGGGAGAAACTCAAGGAAGTGGCTTTAAAATTTAACTTGAGAGCCTGTTGGTCTCAACCAATCTTTAATTCTGACGGAGAAGTTATTGCCACATTTGCAAATTATTATGCTGAACCTAAAAGTCCAGGAATTTTAGAGGAAAACTGTTTTGAAAGAGCAAAAAATCTTATCGGAATTTTATTAGCTAACTTTAACTATTTGGATGGAATCAAAAAAAGTAATGAGCGTTATGAATTATTAAATAAAGCCACCAATGACGCCATATATGAATGGGATATTATAAAGGATGAATTTATTTGGGGTGAAGGTTTTAAAAAAATATTTGGCTATGATTATAAATCGAAGTTTAGTTTAAAAAACTTTGAAGATTTAATGCACCCTTCTGATAATACTAATACTGATTGGGATTTTTTTATAAATAATTCTAAATTAAACAGATGGGAGAAGGAATTTCGATTCAAAAAAAGTGACCATAAATACGCTTGGGTACAAGAAATAGCCTATTTAATTCGTGATGAAAAAGGCAAACCAATAAGAATGATAGGCTTACTGAGGGATTGCACTGAAAACAGGGCCCTTCAATATCAAAAGCAAATACAAAATAAAATTTCAGAACTATTTAAAGAACCATTAAAATTATCAGAAATTTTAAAAAAAATTCTTGAAGAGTTTATGAGATCGGGTCAATTTATAATTTCTGAAATTTGGCTAAAAAATATTGAAGGAAATCAATTAAATCTTATCGCTTTTAATGAATCACAAGAAAATAATAATAATTTTTATAAAAATTTTAAAACTTATAGTAAAATCCCCTCAGATAAAGGTCTTCCCGGATTAGTATATAAAAGTCAAAAACCTGAAATTTGGAATAATTTACCAGAACATCCTAGTTTTTTCAGAAAGGATGAAGCAAAAGAATCAGGTTTAAATTCAGCACTTGGTATTCCAATAGAACATGGAGGAATCAAACTAGGAGCGCTCATTTTAGGAGCTAAAGAAAACCTAACTGAAGACGAAACACAAGCCTTATTATTTTACCCCTTGGGTAATTTTTTGGCAGGAGAAATTACTAGAAAACAGCAGGCAGAAGAAATGGAACATCTTTTTCAAAGTGCTCCAGACATTTTAGCAATTGCCTCACCAGATGGTTATTTTGTTAAAGCTAATCCTGCATTTTGTGAAATTTTAGGTTATCAAGAAAATGAAATAATTTATAAACCATTTACAAATTTCTTGCATCCTAATGATCTGAATGAATCAATTAAAGAATACGAAGAAACTATAACTGGGGAAAGACTAGCAAAAAACTTTTTAAATAGGTACAAAACTAAAAACGGAGATTACAGGTGGATTAGTTGGAGCTCATCCCATGTTTTTGGAGAAGATAATTTGGTGTTTTCATACGGAAGGGACGTTACCGAGTTTATTGAATTACAAAAATTATTGGATCATGCATCAAATCTTGCAAAAGTTGGTGCTTGGGAATTAAAATTCAACTCAGAAAATAATCATATAATTAATTGGTCAAAAATGACCAGAGAAATATTAGAAGTCGACGAGAACTATATCCCTTCTCTTAGCGGAGGCTTTGAGTTTTATCAAAAAGAAAGTAAAGAAAAAATTGAAAGAGCTGTTAAATTATTAATTGAAAATGGAATTGAGTTTGATCTTGAGCTAGATGTTATTACTCAAAAAAACACACTAAAATGGGTTAGAGTTATTGGAAAATCTGAACATTTAAATGGAAAATGCTTAAGAATTTTTGGATCTTATCAAGATATTACTTTTAAAAAGAATTCTGAAATAGAGCTTCAAAAACTATTAAATGAAAAAAACACCATACTTGAAAGTATTAAGGATGCATTTATAGCGGTCGACAATAACTTTATAGTTACTTATTGGAATCACGAAGCTGAAAGAGTATTGGGTAAAAAAAGAGACAAAACCCTAGGAAAAAATTTATGGAAACTTTATGAAGATGCTATTAACACCAAATTTTACCATGAGTATAACAAAGCAATAAATACAGGAAAAAAAGTACATTTTGAGGAATATTACGAGAGTTTAAAAGTTTGGTTTGAAATTAGTGCTTACCCTTCTGAAAATGGTCTATCTATATACTTCAAAGACATCACCTATAGAAAAAATTCTGAGGAAAAACTCAAACAAAGTAATGAAAGATTTGAAAAGGTATCTGAAGCAACTAATGATGCCATTTGGGATTGGGACATAATTAATAATAAAGTCTATTTAGGTAAAGGATATAAAACATTATTTGGTTATGATATTCATCCAGAAGAAAATAATATGCACCAATGGGCTGAAAAAATTCACCCTGGTGAAAAAGACCTTGTAAATAAGTCGCTAAATCAAGCCTTAAGAAATCATAGAATAAAAAATTGGGATACCGAATATCGATATTTAAAAAAAGATGGAACTTATTCTTATGTAATTGATAGAGGGGTAATTATCAGAAACAATAAAGGAGAAGCAATAAGAATGGTTGGCGCAATGAACGACATTTCTTATAGAAAAGAAACAGAAGAATATTTAAAACAATTAAATCATGAATTAGAAAAACATAGCCGAGAGTTAGAAATATCCAATAAAGAATTAGAACAATTCGCCTATGTAGCTTCGCATGATTTACAAGAGCCTCTTCGTATGGTTAGTGGTTTTTTAACCCAATTAGAAAAAAAATACTCTTATCAATTAGATGATAAAGCAAAACAATATATACATTTTGCCGTCGACGGTGCGCAAAGAATGCGTCAAATCATCTTAGATTTATTAGAATTTTCTAGGGCAGGGAGAAAAGACCATAGCCTTAGTTTAATAAACATCCCTGAATTAATTAATGAAATTGAAAATCTTTATTCAAAAAATATTGAAGAAAAAAATGCTAAAATTGAATTTATTGGAGAAAAAGAAATTTATCATTACAAAGCGCCTTTACTACAAATTTTTAGTAATCTAATAAGTAATTCGATTAAATATTCTAAAAAGGAAACCCCTCCAATAATCCAGATTAGTCACCGGAAAGAAAATGGTCAATTTTTATTTTCAATAAGTGATAACGGAATTGGGATTAATTCTAATTATTTTGATAAAATTTTTATTATATTTCAAAGGCTTCACAATAAAGAATCCTATTCAGGAACTGGAATGGGACTGGCTATTGTTAAAAAAATTATAGATGGATTTAACGGTAAAATAAGAGTTGAATCAACAGAGAATAAAGGAACAACCTTTTATTTCACCTTACCAATTATAAAATTAAATGAAAAAAATTAAAGACATTTATATTAAAACCTTAGAAAAATATTGTCTAAAAAATGCTAACTTAGATAGTAATAGCGTTGAATATTGGCAAAATAAATTATTCTTTGAGGTTGTAAAATTCATTATTCCTCTTAGCATGTTGGCTCTAATCCCAGGGGTTTGGTATTGTCTTAAAATTAATTTAATTTCATTAGCCCTTATTGATATCATTCTATTTTCTATGCTTTTAATAACTGCTTTTGCAGGTTTTATAAATATTAAAATAAGAAAACAATTACTTATCTGGACCAGCATAATTACTGGTTTTATACTATTATGGTATGTTGGTATAAGTGGTCCCGGATTAATCTATTTATTTGCGGCCTGTATTTTTGGTTTTCTAATAATTGAAAAGAAATATTCTATTTACATACCATATATTGTTTTAATAATTTGTATCATTTATGGGTTAATTATTGAATTTGATTGGAATCCAAGAGACCAAATAAATAAAATTCAATTAGCCGAGTGGATTGCTATCTCTAGTAATTTAGTTTTTTTAAGCTTATTAGCTTCTAAAATGATTCCAAATATTTTTGAAGGATTAGGTAAAACCTTACTGAATCAAAAAAATTTGCAAAACGATTTAGAAATAAAAACAGACCGTTTAGAAAAAGCGAACTCAGAATTAAAAAATAAAAATGAAAATTTAGAACAATTTGCCTATGTAGCTTCTCATGATTTACAAGAACCTTTAAGAATGATCCATAGTTTTATGGAGCTTTTGGAACAAAAGTATGGCCCCAAATTAGACGATAAAGCCAGAAAATATATTGATTTTGCGGTTAAAGGCTCAAAAAGAATGAGAGAAATTATTATTGAATTATTAAACTTTTCTAAAGCTGACGAATTTACCGAAGAAAGAACCAAGATTGATTTAAATCTTTTACTAAATGAAATTCTCATTTTACATCAAAAGAAAATTGAAGAAAAGGACGCATTTATTTCGGTTCAATATTTACCTGATATTAGTTTCTACAAAACCCCCTTACATCTCATTTTTAACAATTTAATTTCTAATGCTCTAAAATATGGGAAAAAGAATTACCCATTAAAAATAACCATAAAGTATAAAAATGAATATAATTTTCATTGTTTTGAAATTGAAGATAATGGAATCGGAATACCTGATGACCAAAAAGAAAAAATATTCAACATGTTCCAAAGATTTGCTTTTGAAAATGAACCTAATGGCACAGGAATGGGTTTAGCTATTGTAAAAAAAATAGTTAATAAGTTAAACGGAGAAATTTCAGTATCTTCTTTAGAGGGTGTTGGAACTACTTTTACTGTTAAATTACCAATTTTAATAAATTAGAAAATGAAAGGTATACATATATTATTAGTTGAAGATAATGAAGGTGATGTTTTACTTACTCAAGAAGCCTTGGAAGAAAGCAAAATAATCAATAAAATTAGTGTAAGTAGGAATGGAAAAGATGCCCTCGATTTCATTTTCAAAAGAGATATTCATTTTAGTGCAGATACTCCTGATTTAATTTTATTAGATGTTAATCTGCCTCTAAAAAATGGCCATGAAGTTTTACATGAATTAAAAAATGATGAAAGCACTAAACATATTCCTATTATTATGTTAACTACTTCTTCTTCAGAACGCGATATTATGCTTTCATATAAAAATCATGCTAATTGTTATATTACAAAACCAATTGAAGTAAATGATTTTTTAAATGCTATTAAAAGCATAGAAAGTTTCTGGTTAAATATTGTAAAAATACCTAATAATTAGAAATGCCAGCTAATTTCACCAGCATTTCTAATTAATTACCAAATCCCTTTTCCTATTAAATAAGGTATAATCAACCAACCTATACCTTTAATTAAAAAAAAGAAAAAACCAGCCCAACCCAATCCTCTTAATCGTGCTTTCCAGTTTTTCATATCTTAATTACTTAAAACAGAATAGGTTTTAAAATCACTTTTCAACGGAGATTCCTCTCCTCTTTCTTTGGCAGCACTGATATCTGCAAAACCGCGCTTATGCCCCTCAATAAATTCTGGAGATCCCGTCCAAGCTTTAAACGATTGCTCATTTTCCCAAAAACTTACAATTAGATAATCTCCGCCTTTTACTAGAGGTTTTAATACTTTCATATTCTTAAATCCAGGCATCCTATCTATAGCTCCAGCCCTTGTTCCAAATAAATATTCAAATCGCTCAACATAATCTTCTCGGCAATTTATATAGTTAATTGCCACAAATTCATTATTTTCCATACATTATTTTTATTTAGACTAATTATAAATAATAATGCAAGATTATAAAACCTCGAGAATAATTCCAAATAAAAAATCAAAAAAAAGACTAAAGAAAAAGAAAATAAAAAAGCCCAGAAAAAGAATTCCTGAGCTTAAAAAGGTTAAATGAATTTCTAATTAATTAATAAAGCTAATTTTAAATCGACTCTAGACATTAAACCAAACTGCCCCATCTTTTGATAAAAATTCCCTTCTTCAAATTGATCAGTAACAGGTTCTGCTAGTATATCAATTCTACTTACCCAAACATTCCGCAAAAAGAATTCATAATTGATCCCTAAACTAACTTTAGAACCCATAATTACACGCAAACCAGCATTAGCACTTAAAGCAGGATTACACCATCCCCAAAAAGAATTCTTATAATTAATGGTTGTATAAAAATTATCCTCCGGAAAATAAGTTAAACTAAATTTAGGATTTGCTAAAAAACCCAAATGAGCACCAGCACCAAAATAAGGCTGCACAATTGAGTTCCAAGGAACATATTCTGCTTTAAAGAAAGCACTATGATATGCTTGATTATATCGTTGAGTATTTATGGCTTCAGCTTTAGTAACTTGTCTTATTCTTAATTCATCTACTCGGTTGGTTTGAATTTGCCAACCCCATGAAAACCCTAATAAATCATCATTCTTAAATAAATCATTGAAATAATATTTCTGGAAAGCAAATCCAAATCCCCATTTTGGAGTATAAGTCATTCCGTGGATATTATTCTGAGCCATCTCCCCACTCAACAAACTTTTACCACCGTAAAGCTCAATACTAAAAGCTCGTTCGTTGATTTGAGCATTTGACATCCCCGCAAGGGAAAGAAAAAATAAACAAAATATAAATTTAATCTTCATACACAAATCCTATTTGAATACCAAAATCATCATTCCTAAAGGAATAAAAAGCGGGATAATAATCACTAATTAAATCTTGACCATCAAAAATTCCCTCTATACAAAAAAAATCACCCGAATTATTTCGGTCAAATAATCGAACGTTAATATTTAAATCTTTATTAAAGTTCGCAACATTATTTCCATTCCAAAAATCAGGTAATACGTATGTTACCGGAAATTTATCTCGATCATAAATTATATCAGAATACCCTGAATTTAATCCGTCAAAACTTAAAGTAAACCAAAAATCAGCCCCTCTAGTTACATCATCATAATTCTCTGGTATATAGTTACGTTCAACAAAGGTAACTTGCATGTAAGTGATTCGAATACGTTTAGGTTCAGGCTTAATTTCTAGGGTTCGAAAATAGGTTTGGGTATCTCCCTCACAAATCGCCTTTAAAGTAATATTATAATTTCCTGGATTAGTAAATAAAAACTCGGGATCTTTTAATGTACTCGTAAATCCATTTCCTAAATCCCAAATAAATTGAGTTGAGCGCTGAGAAAAATTACGAAATCGAATCAAAGCAGGAGCTCTAAAATTATCCTGCTCGGCATCAATTTCAAAATAAGCGATAATGGGCAAAGTAGGACTGCTATAAGTAATTCTCTGCTCATAAATATCCTCTCCTACTGAATTATATACCTTTAATTTTAAGTCATAATCGCCTACTGAATCAACTAATATAGTGGGGAAAGCACCATAATATTTTTGTCCATCAAAGGTCCATTCATAGATTTCAGCCCCAACTAAATTATCTACGCTTGCTGAAAAACGAACCGAATAAGGCAATGAGCAATTCTCTTCATAATATGAAATAGATCGAATTTCAGGGGCACGCGGCTCTAAATAAGGAACTGATAAATTCTCGTCAGTACGCTTACATGATAGTGAAAAAAGGAGAAATAAAAACAGCAGGTATTTTTGCATTATGCAATTTAATTAAATTTTAAAATAAAAGTAAAAATCGCAAATTATTGTTTCTTCAAATTTCGATGGTGCAATTCATGCCAAATATCATCTAAACTAATTGATTTAGATTCTAAAGCCAATAAATAATGAAATAATAAATCTGCTGCTTCATTAACAATTAAATTTTTGCTACTATTAGAATCAATACCCTCAATAACAAATTCTACTGCCTCCTCTCCTACTTTCTGAAAAATTTTATTATTACCTTTTTCCATTAAATTGGATATATAACTATTCAAATTAGGAGTAGTATTAAACCTGTTTTTAATAATATCAACTAATTGATTAGAAAAATTATTGGTTAAAGAAAAACAGGATTGAGTGCCGCTATGGCAAGTATTTCCTTGCGGGATAACCTGAAATAGTAAAGCGTCTTGATCACAATCCCAAGAATAAGAAATTAGTTTAAGAACATTACCCGAACTTTCACCTTTTTTCCACAAACGTTTTTTACTTCTTGAATAAAACCAGATAAAATGGCTCTCTAAACTTAACTTAAATGATTCCAAATTCATATAACCTAACATTAAAACCCGACCATTATAATAATCTTGTATTATTGCAGGAATTAATGTATTTGCAGTAAAATAATTTTCAACTTGGTCTAACATAAATTTCATTATTTATTAAATAATTTTTTAATTCAGGAATTAATATACTTTTATCATGGAAAACTCCCGCAGCTAATGCTGCATCAATAAATTCAAATTTCAATACATTCTTAAAATCAGAAAATTCGCCAGCACCACCTGAGGCAATTAGCGGGACTTTAATGAAATTCTTCAGAAACTGATATAATTCTAAATCATAACCCATTCTAACCCCATCAAAATCAATTGAGGTAATTAATAATTCTCCAACTCCAAAATCTTGAACCATCTTAATAAAATCAATAATATTTAAAGATTCGCCTTTGGTTCCAGATGAAGAATAAATAATAAAATTATCAAGTTCTCTTTTAACATCAATGGCTTGAACAATACATTGAGAGCCAAACTCTTTTACTAATTCGTGAATCAAATGAGGATTAAAAACAGATGCTGAATTAACAGAAATCTTATCTGCTCCTGATGCTAGCAATAAATAAGCATCATTTAAAGAACGAACTCCTCCTCCAACAGTAAATGGGATACTTATTTCTTTTGCAATATTTTTAACAAGATCATATAATAGATTCCTTTTCTCTATCCCTGCACTTATATCTAAAAAAACAAGCTCATCAATCCCTTGGTCTGAATAATATATCGCTAATTCTAATGGATCACCAGAATCTTTTAATTCTAAAAAACGAGTCCCCTTTACCGTTCGACCATTTTTAATATCCAAACAAGAAATAATTCGTTTAGCGGGCATTAAACACCTCCAATTCTTTTTCAGTAATTTTGTTCTCTAATAAAGCCTTTCCTACCACTACCTTTTTTACTCCTATCGATTCTAATCTTTTTACATCATCTAAATCAGAAACACCACCAGAGGCAATTAAATCTATATTTGGATATCGTACTATTAAATCTTGGTATAATTTAATATTAGGCCCTTTCAAAGCCCCATCAGAATTGATATCAGTAATTAATAATTCAAATTTTAAAAGTTCATTATAAGCTTCTAAAAAATGAAATAATTCAAATTGGGTTTGACTTTTCCAAGCATTAATTTGAATGATTTGATCTCTCACATCCAAAGCTAATCCAATTCTATTTAGATCATATTTATTAATAATTTTAGAAAACTCAATTTTGTTATTAAAAATAATAGATCCTAATATAATCCGATTACAATTTAAATCATTTAATAAACATTCTGCTGAATCAAGTGTTTTAATTCCACCGCTATAATCAATAAATAAATCAGGAATATTTTTTAATTCTTCTAATAAGCTTTGGTTAGAATTATTAAAACCAAAAGCTGAATCCAAATTAACTAAATGCAAACGTTTACAACCTAAACCGACTAATTTACTGACATAATCTAACACAGATAAGGGATAAAAAACTGCCTTGTCAATATCTCCATTTAAAAGCCGAACGGGTTTAAAATGAAGCAAATCTATTGCAGGAATAATTTCTATTTTGATTGAAGCCATAATTTTAATTTTAAAAAAAACTGATCACCATATTTTCCTGATTTCTCAGGGTGAAATTGAACCCCTAAAAAATTGTCTTTAGCTATTGCGGCAATAAAGGGTACAGGTTCATCTGCCTTTATCCATTCAAAATCACTTTGGGGTAAATAATAACTGTGAACAAAATAAAACCATCCCTCAAACTCAAAAGGATAATCAATTCCAGAATTTAAATAAATCCAACCCATATTAGGTGATTTAATTTTGTCATCAAATCGAATAATTTTAGAATCAAAAACACCTAAACAATCGGTATTCCCTTCTTCACTAAAAGAGCATAAAATTTGCATTCCCAAACAAATCCCTAGAATGGGTTTCGGGTATTTTTGAATCCAATCTTTTAATTCGGTTTTATTAATAAATTCCATAACTTTAGTTGCATGACCAACACCAGGAAAAACAATTAAATCAGCATTAATCCAATCAAATAAGTCATTGCTTAAAACCGGTTCAAAGCCAAGTTTTTTCAAGCGAGAAATCAATGAAAAAGTATTCCCGCTTTTATAGTCAAAAACGCAAACTTTCATTATAAAACTCCTTTTGAACTAGGGATTTGCCCATTAAACTCGCGCTTTACAGCCATTTTTAAACTGCGTGCAAACGCCTTAAAAATCGATTCAATTTTATGATGGTCGTTCTCACCATCAACTTGAATATTCAAATTCAATCGTGCAGCATCTGAAAAAGATTTAAAAAAATGTTTAGTCATTTCCGTCGGAAATCCATTGATATAATCTCGTTTAAACTCGGCATTAAAAACTAAAAAGGGACGACCAGAAAAATCTAAAGAAACTTGAGCCTCCGCTTCATCCATTGGCAACAAAAAACCATATCGTTCTATCCCACGCTTATCACCCAGCGCTTTATCAAAAGCCAAACCTAAAGTAATAGCAGTATCTTCAATTAAATGGTGCTCATCAATATGCAAATCTCCCTGAGCCCTAATTTTTAAATCAATTTGAGCATGTCTAGAAATCTGCTCTAACATATGATCAAAAAAACCCAAGCCAGTTTGAATATCAGCCATCCCTTTTCCGTCTAAATTAATCTCAACTTCAATTTCAGTTTCTTTAGTTTTTCTTTTAACTTTTTCCTTGCGGGATGAAAACAATAAATAATTAGATATTTCCATCCATGAGTTAAATACCAAACTTTGATCTAAACCAGAAAAATCATCGTAATTTTTAATTAATAAAGCTTTAATACCTAAATTCTCAGCTAATTTATAATCGGTTATTCGATCTCCAATTACAAAAGATTTCTCCCATAAAACAGGTTTTTTAAAATAGGGTAATAACATTCCAATACCAGGTTTACGAGTATTAGAGGCCTCCCATTCAAAATGTTTATCTATTAAAACATCGTCAAAAAATATGGACTCATTTTCAAGGGTTTTAAGTAATTTATTTTGAACTAAGTCAAAACTCTCTTGGGGATAAGAATCGGAACCAAGCCCATCTTGATTAGATACCATTACCAACTTAAAAGAACCAATATGAATTAAATCATATAATGCTTTAATTACACATGGTTTAAATTCTAACTCTTCCAAATTATTAATTTGAAAGGTTCCTAATGGCTCATTAATTAATGTTCCATCTCTGTCAATAAATAAATACTTATTCATAATTAAAATATTTTTTTATTTCCTTAATTAATAAAATATTCTCTTGTGGATTACCAATACTAATCCTTAATGTATTTTCACACATTGGCAAATTGGAACGATCTCTAACTATAATACCCCTCTTTTTTAAATGATCAAATAAAGCCTTTGAATTCAATAATCTAATTAAAATAAAATTAGCATCAGAAGGATATACCCGAATTATTTCTTGAATTTTATTTAACTCAGATATTAAATTTCCCCTTTCTTTAATAATAATCTCTAAATCAGATTTGATTTTAGAATCATTCAATTTTTGTATTGCTTGCTCTTGGCTATATGAATTTATATTATAGGGTAATTTAATCTTATATAAATATTGGATAATTTCCGGATTTGATATAGCATAACCAATTCGTAAACCCGCCATTCCATAGGCTTTTGAAAAAGTTCTAAGTAAGATCAAATTATTGAAATTCTTGAAATTTTTTATCCAATAATCTTGCGAACTAAATTCGATATAAGCCTCATCAATTACCAAAATCCCATTTAAATTATTTAATAATTGTATGATAAATTTAGGATTAATTAAATTTCCAGTCGGATTATTAGGGCTAACTACAAAAACAATTTTGGGATTAATTTCAAGTATTTGATTAACAATAAATTCATCCAAATTAAAATCTTGGTTTAAATTAATTTCATGAAACTCTACCTGATTTAATTGACAAATAACTTTATACATACCATAACCTGGACTTAGCGCCAATACTCTATCTTCAAATGGTTCTGCAAAAAGTCTAATTATTAAATCGATAATTTCATCACTTCCATTTCCACATACAAAATCATTTAAATTTAGTCCATAATAATTTGCTAAAGCTAATTTTAAATTCTTATGAAAAGGGTCGGGATATCTATTAAATAAATTAGAATTAAATGGGTTTTCGTTAGCATCCAAAAAAATACCATCAATTTCTTCAGCCTCATGCCTAGCGCTAGAATAAGGACTAAAATTCACCAAATGTTTCCTAATCAATTCCATATTATAATCTAATTTTAATAGCATTTGCATGGGCATCTAAACCCTCTGCATTTGCCATACTAATAACGGTATTTGATAATTTTTGCATAGAATTAAAATCTGATTTTTGCACTGTAATTGATTTATAAAAATCGATTAATCCTAAACCAGACCATGATTTTGCCATTCCAGCAGTAGGTAATGTATGATTAGACCCAGAGGCGTAATCTCCTAAAGATTCAGGTGTATAATTTCCCAAAAAAATGCTTCCCGCATTTATGATTTTATTCAAATTAGACTCTGGTAGCTCTCCGTTCAATATCAAATGTTCTGGAGCAAATGCATTAATAAATTCAATGGATTTATCTTCACCAGAAAAATTAATAAACAATGCATTTTTTAGTGCTTCATTAATAATTTCCTTGCGGGATAACAATTGGCATTGTTTTTCAATTTCTGAAATCACTTCTTGAATAAAAATTTCTGATTGAGAAATCAATACCACTCTAGAATCGGGCCCATGCTCCGCTTGACTTAATAAATCAGAAGCCACAAATGAAGCTGTGGCCGGATTATTTGCCCAAATTAATAATTCAGAGGGGCCTGCGGGTAAATCTATTGGAATTCCTAATGACAAGAATTTCATTTTAGCCAGATTTACATAAGAATTGCCCGGTCCAAATAGTTTATTAACTGCTTTAAATGCAGAGCAACCTAAAGCCATGGCGGCAATTGCTTGTGCACCTCCTATAGGGAAAATCTTTGAAATTCCGCATTTTAATGCTGCATATTGTATTGCAGGAGAAATCTCTTTTCCCAATCCAGGTGGACTGCACAAAACCACATTAGGATTGGCTGCAATTTGAGCGGGAATACCTAACATTAATACGGTACTAAACAAAGGGGCTGAACCGCCAGGCACATATAATCCTACCGATTCAAATGGAATATATTTCTTTTCTAAACTTATCCCCGCAAGGGAATTATAAGAAATATTATTAGGAATTTGCTTATTATGAAAATCATAAATCTGGTCATATGCAATATCAATTGCTTCTTTCAAACTAGAATCAATTTTATTTGCTGATAAATTAATTTCAATTGGTATTAATTCTGAACCAATTTCATAATCCCATTTATTAATATATTTTAATAAAGCTTTATCTCCATTTATTTTTATATCATCTATAATTTGATTTACGGAATTAACAATTTCTTGATTAGGGCTTATGCCTTTATCAATCAAAGAATTCCACAAACCTTTGTCAATATCTTTTAAAATTTTCATAAATAATTAATTTATAAGTTTTTCAATGGGTAAAATCAAAATACCTTCAGCACCTAAGCTTTTTAAACGCCCTAAAATTTCCCAAAAATCTTGTTCATGGATTACAGAGTGTAAAGAACTCCAGCCATTTTGAGCTAATGGCATAATGGTCGGACTTTTAATACCAGGCAAAATATTACAAATTTGTTCTATAGAAGAATTAGGACAATTCAATAGAACATATTTCTTCTGATTAGCATTTTCAATTGAATTAAATCTAAAAATTAACTCTTGAAACAAAGTATTAGTATCATCTAATTTGGGATTTTTTATTAATACTGCAGTACTTTTTGAAACCGTAAATAATTCTGTTAAATTATTATTTTTTAAAGTGGTTCCAGAACTTACAATATCAAAGATCAAATCGGCTAAACCTATTGAAGGTGCCAATTCTACCGAGCCAGAAATAAAATGGATTTCAGCCTGAATATCATTAGATTTTAAAAAATTTTGGAGCGTATTGGGATATGAAGTGGCAATTTTTCTACCATTAATATCTTTAATATTATTAATTCCCGCATTAGCATAGGCAGCCAAACTAAGCCTGCATTTTCCAAAACCAAATGAAAATACTACAGGAAGTTGTGATTTTTGTTCTTCCAATAAATTTAAGCCTACAATTCCTAAATCAGCAACTCCATCAGAAACGCAAATAGGAATATCATCATCCCTCAAAAAAAGAATTTCTAAAGGAAAATTTACGGCCTTAACCCTAAGATTATCCTTGTTCGTATTGAATACTACTCCTGAGTCTTTCAATAACTTAACCGACGATTCAAAGAGCTTTCCGCTCTTTTGTATTGCAATTTTTAACATAAAAAAAAAGGGCTTACCGAATTCGGTAAGCCCTGATATTTAAAAGGTTTATAATGTGTTTACATTGAACCATAACATCTCACGCTCACCTGGTTTAGGTAAGTATGATGATGATGTAGTTGGTTCAGATTTCTTTTCATTTTAGCTCTGCGAAATAGAAACAAAAGAATTTAATAAACAAATAAATTTTTAATAATCCCTGATTTTAAAGGATTTATTTTTTTAAAAATATTTCGGACAAAAACATCCTTTATTGTAAAAAGAATTATATTTGCATCACAAAATATTGATATTCTATCGCTTTAGAATACCCGTGTTTTGAGGTTAGAATAATTCAACATCCTCTTGAATGGTCCCCTCGAGAGGGTGTTTAATAAAAAAATCATGAGTTTAGAAAATCAAATTGAAAAACTAATTTCACGTTATCACACAATAGGCGAAAACCCTGAATCTTATATCAGAGGTTTTACCCATGCTAAACCAATAAATTATTGGGACTATATTTCGCTTGAGACCTTATTAAGTTTACAAAGACCTCGGACAAATTTTAAAGATGAAGAGATATTCATTATGTACCATCAGGTTACAGAAATATTTCTTAAAATGATGATTCATGAAATAAAACAATTATCAGAAAATCCATTTAATGAAAATGTATGGCTCGATAAAACAAACCGTTTATGCCGGTATACTCAAATGTTGATTAATTCATTTGATGTAATGAAATACGGTATGAATTATGAAGATTACAATGAGTTTAGATACACTTTAACCCCTGCTAGCGGATTTCAAAGCATTCAATTCAGAATTATTGAAATAATGTGTACCCCGTTAAAAAATTTAATTAATGAATCAGGTAAACTTCGAATAAAAAACCATGAGGATTTAAATGAAATTTTTGAAAATCTTTATTGGCAAGACGCAGGAAATAACAGGGAAACAGGAAAGAAAACTTATACTTTAAAACAATTTGAAGAAAAATATTTAGAAGATTTAATGTCTTTAAGCATAAAAATGCAGGGAAAAACTTTAGAAGAAATAATTCATAATCAGTCCAATATTTCTGAAGAACTAAACCATAAACTTAAAGAGTTCGATTATCTATATAACATCAAGTGGCCAATGGTCCATTTAGAAACGGCTCAACACTATTTAGACAGCAAAGGCGAAAATAAAGCAGCAACTGGCGGTAGTGAATGGAAAAAATATTTACACCCCAAGTATCAAAAAAGGAGATTTTTTCCAAAAATTTGGAATTCAGATGAACTTGAGAAATGGGGAACTAAATTATAATAAATTAAAATAAAAAAAATTCTAAATTACTATCTTAAAATTGAAAAAGAAATTACCTAATGCCATTAAAAAGAATTCCGAAACTCATACCTCTAAGCCATGAACATCATGATAGCTTATTACTTTGTTGGAAAATAAGAGAGGGAATAAAAAACGAAACAAAACCAGAGCGAATTCATGCATATTTAAAATGGTATTGGGATGCCATATTAAAAAAACATTTTGAAAAGGAAGAAATCCAAATATTTCCCATATTAGGAGTCAACCATAGTTTAATACAACAATTACTAAATCAGCATATAGAAATAGAAATAAGTATAAAAAAAGAGTCTATTAACAAAGATGAAATTCAAAAAATAGAGCGATTAATTTTCCATCATATACGAACAGAAGAAAGAGAATTATTTGAGTTACTACAAAATGAATACATAGAAGAAATACCCCAAATTGAAAAGGAAAATTTCATGGATAATTATGAAGATACATTTTGGTTAAATAAATAAAATCAGTTAATTAAAAAATGAACTTAAAGTCAGAACTCATAAATGTATTCGATTTAAGCAAAGAAGAAGTGGAGATCGTATATCCTTATTTTAAACAAATCAATTTCAAAAAAGGGGAATTTTTTATACAAGAAAATCAACCAGTAGAAAGAATGGGAATTATAAAAAATGGTATAACTAGAGAATATTTTATAGATAAGGATCAAGAAATTACAAAATTTATAGCCACAGAAGGTGACTTTATTTCAAATGCATCCGGATTAAATCTCTCTACTAAATCAAGATGGAATATAAAAGCAGTTACCGAATGTGAAATATATACAATTAGCAAAAATCAACTAGAACAAATACGTCAAAAAATGGACAGATGGCTTTTAATAGAAAAGCTATTTACAGTAAAATGCCTTATTTCAGCAGAAAACAGAATCCTCGACCACTTAAAATTAAATGCCGAAGAAAGATACTTAAAACTACTAAAAGAAAAACCTCAATTATTCAATTACGTAGAGCTTAAACATATAGCTTCATTCTTAGGTATTAAAGCCGAAACATTAAGTAGATTTAGGAATAAAAACCGTATTTAATTTCTTGATTTTTATCAATTGCACATAAAAAAACTTCAGTGCAATTTTGAATAAAAAAAGAAATGAAATCTTACTTAATAAAATTATTTATAATAAATATTCTTTTTGCGACAATCGCATGCAAAAAAGAAAACCAAGATAAAAATAATCCAGATTATCTAGAAAAATCATTAAAAAAAGTTAATAATTTAGAAGAATATTATGAGTTCAACTATAATAGTGAAAAGAAACTAATATCAATAAATAAGAAAAATAGTTTATTAGAAATTTATTCTTATCACTATTTAAACAATAAGATACACAAAATAAACAATCAAAATGTAGAATATTTATTTAACTATAAGGATAAAGAAATTGAAATAACAACTATCAGTAAAAATAAGGAAATACTTTACCGTGACGTATTTAAATTTGAACAAAACCTATTAACAGAACATATAAATTATTACCATTCGAATAATACTTTTCAAGAAGAAAACAAGTACAATTATTACTACTTTGATGGAAATTTAGTTGAAATTAAGCTATTTACGAAATGGAGTAATAATTGGAAAAACTATGGAAATATAAAGTTTGAGAAATTTGATAATGTGATAAATCGAGTTTCTTCATTCGATCATTACCAAATTTATAAAGATTATAATATCCCATATCTAAACTTAAAAAACACCAGAATATTCCATAATAATCCTCTCGAAATCAATTATTATGATGATTCTTATAAGTTATTAAGGAAACATGTTATTGAATATAAAAATGAGGAAGGAATTAGAAAATCTAAAGTTGAAAAAATCTATATAGAAAATACATTAAGCGATAGCAACATCTACAATTATGAATATTTAAATTAATGGGAATAATTAAATCACATAATAAGAATTGGAAAAAAGATTTTATAATCTTGAAAAAACAACTTGAAAAAAAATTAAAATATAGAAAACCCTTAATAAAACATATTGGTTCAACCTCGATTGAGAAAATACCAGCTAAACCAATAATTGATGTATTAATTGAGGTGGATCCTTTATTTTTTGATGAAATAAATTTAATTCTTAATAATAGTAGAATTATCTATTTCCCAGAATATGAAAAGAGTATTCCAGAAAGAAAATTTTTCATCATAACAAAAAATAAAAGAAAAATACCAAGTAGAAGTAAAAAAATAATACCCCATAATAAGAGAATAGCCCACCTTCATATAACAAAAAACAATTCGGAATTTGCGAATAAACACATTCAATTCAAAAAAATTTTAAAAACTAATGAAGAAAAAAGAAAAGAATATACTCGCTTAAAACTGGAAATACTGAGTAAAGGGATAAAAAAAATTGAAGATTACCAAAACTTAAAATCAAAATGGTTCAATAAATAAAAGAAAAAATATGAATGAAAATGTTAAAAATCATTATGATCAATTTTTAGCTAAGGTATATACTTGGATGCTTGGAGATTTAGATCAGAAAATAAATTCTTTTTACAATTGGCTGAAGGAAGAAAATATTGAACCTAAATCAAATAAATTGGCAATTGACCTAGGTTGTGGAAATGGAATCCAAACCATTGCATTAGCTAAAATAGGATTTAAAGTTTTGGCTATTGATTTTAGCCAAGAATTAATCAATGAATTAAAAGAAAAAGCAGAGAACTTATCGATTTTAGCTATTAATGATCGATTAGAAAATTTCACGACATATGTAGATTCAAAAGTAGAGCTAATTTCATGTTGTGGTGATACATTAAGCCACCTTGAATCTATGCAAGAAGTAAGAAATCTTATCAAAAATATTTCAATGAATCTTTCAGAAAAGGGTGTGCTAATTTTAAGCTTTAGAGACTATAGTTCAGAATTAACAGGACTTAATAGAATCATTCCAGTGAGGAGTGATGAAAGCAGAATAATGACATGCTTTCTAGAATATTCTGAAAATCACGTTAAAGTGATAGACATTATATATGAATTAAAAAACTCAAAATGGGATTTATATAAAAGTGAATACCATAAAATTAGGTTAAAAATGGAAGAAATTATTTTGATGCTGGAAGAAGAAGGCCTAATCATTATCTCATTAGAAAAAACCAATGGATTTGTTCAATTGATTGCAGAAAAGTCAAAATAAAATGAATAATCTTAATTATGTATTATGCTGGCTAGCCAGTTCAGATAGTAATGGTCAACCTAATGTCTCACCTAAAGAATTATTCTTTTTTCTAAATCCAAAACAGTTAATAATTGCAAATATTAATTCACCAAAAAGTTTAGAAAACATAAAGGTCAATTCGAAAGTATGCATAAGTTTAATAGATATTTTCATACAAAAAGGTCAAAAGATAAATGGAGTTTGCAAAATCATTTATCCAAATCAAAGAATGTTTAATTCATATCAAAGAATTCTACATGAAAATAAAAAACATCATTTTTCTATTAAAAATTTTTTTGAAATAAAAATTATTTCAACCGAAAAAATTTGGGCCCCTAGCTATCATTTAAATGAATTAATAACAGAAGAAAAAATGATTGAAGAAGCCTTTATTACCTACAAAATTGATGATTTAAAAATTAATAATTTATGAAACTCATAAAACTAAATTTAACGATTCTATTTGTTATAGTATTTGTATTTAATGCAAAACCACAAGACACCTCATATAAATTAACATTTAAAAAGTTTGAAAACCTAGCTCCAACTCCTCCAATGGGATGGAATAGTTGGAATAAATTTGGATGTAATATTGATGAGGAACTAATAAAAGATATTGCAAAAGCAATGGTAATGAGCGGGATGAAGGATGCTGGTTACCAATATATTAATTTGGACGATTGCTGGCATGGCCAAAGAGATAGCCTAGGTTTTATTCATCCAGATCCAGAAAAATTTCCATCTGGAATGAAAGCATTAGCTGATTATATACATTCGATGGGATTAAAAATTGGTATTTATTCGGATGCTGGCAATTTAACATGTGGAGGCAGGCCTGGAAGTAGAGGGTATGAATTTCAAGATGCAATGACATATGCCTCTTGGGGAATTGATTATTTAAAATACGACTGGTGCAATACTGATGGATTAAATGCTGAAGGCGCCTATAAAACCATTTCAGGAGCTATTAAAAAAGCAGGTAGACCAATGATTTTAAGTATTTGTGAATGGGGACAAAATTTGCCTTGGCGCTGGGGACATGAAGTAGCACAACTTTGGCGGACAACAACAGACATTCATGACTGTTTTGACTGTATTATTGACCACGGCTTTTGGGAGGCTTGGGGTGTTTTACAAATTTTAGATGCTCAAGATAGCTTAAGAAGGTATTCAGGCCCCAATAACTGGAATGATCCAGACATGTTAGAAGTTGGTAACCAAGGGTTATCTTATAATGAAAGTAAAAGTCATTTTACTATGTGGGCCATGCTCTCAGCACCCCTTATTGCGGGAAATGATATTAGAAATATGAATGAAGAAACTAAAAGTATTTTATTAAATCAAAATATTATTAGTGTAGATCAAGACCCACTAGGCATTGCAGCTTTTAAATACAAATCAACTAATGATATTGATATTTGGGTAAAACCTTTATCAAATAACGAGTGGGCCATTTGTTTTTTAAACCGCTCAAAAAATATTAAAGAATTAACATTTGATTGGAGTTCAGAAAAAATAAAAGACAACTTAATAAATAAAGAATTAGATTTTAGTAAAACAAAATTTAAAATATTCAATTTATGGACTTCTAAAAACCAAGGGTTTACCAACAAGCCATTAAATTTAAAAATTGAAAGTCATGATATTATAGCATTAAAATTAATTCCATGAAAATATATTTTTTAGACGCATTTACCAACGAATTATTTAAAGGTAATCAAGCTGCAATTTGTTTTGTTGATTCAAGCATATCTAATGAAACTAAACAAAAAATAGCCCTTGAATTAGGTCTTTCAGAAACTGCTTTTCTAGAATATAATAAAGATGACCTATTTAATATTTCTTATTTTTCGCCAAAAAATGAAATTGATTTATGCGGACATGCTACTCTTGCAGCTTCAAAAGTTTTATTTGAACAAAACAATCTTAGGCAAGTTCGTTTTATTACAAAAAATAATCTGATATTGGAATCTTACAGAGAAAACGATTCTGTCAAAATGTTTTTCCCAAAACTAAATTTAATTGATATTGAAATTCCAGAAAAATTAACAGAGTCATTAGGAATAAAAGACATAGTAAATAAAAAATATAACTTAGAATATAAAATGATTCTAATAGAGATATCAAATGAATCTGATTTAATTAATTTAAAACCAGATTATGAATCATTAGTTAATTCATATTCCGGAATTAATGGGGTATGTGTTACATCAAAATCAATTGAAAAACGGTTTGATTTTAAATACCGCTATTTTTGGCCTTGGTCAGGAACAAATGAAGACCCTGTTACAGGCGCAGTGCAAACTTTTTTAACCCCATATTGGTCAAAAAAATTAAATAAAAATATACTCCATTCTTTTCAAGCCTCTCAAAGGACAGGCGAAATGGTAACGACACTTGAAAATGATAAAATATCAATCTTAGGAAATGCTGTATTATTCTTAAAAGGTGAAATAATTTTGTGAAAATGAAAAATATATTCAAAGAGCTCTTTTCAAGAGAATTAGAAAAGCTTAAAAATGAAATTAACTTATATCCCGACAATTCAAGCCTTTGGTTAATTAATGAAAAAATTAATAATTCTGGAGGAAATTTGTGCCAGCATATTTTAGGTAATTTAAATCATTTTATTGGAGCTAATTTAGGAAAATCAGGATATATAAGAAAAAGAGAACTGGAATTTACAGAAAAATCATTGAGTAAAAATCAATTAATTGAATCAATCAATAAAACTAAAATTACCATTTTAAACACATTGGAAAACTTTCCAGAACAAGATTTAATTTCTGATTACCCTGAAAATATTTTTGATAAAAAAACAACTATATCCTTTATGCTTAGTCATTTACTTTGTCATCTGAATTATCATTTGGGACAAATAAATTACCACAGACGACTATTTACTTAATTTTATTTCTAAATCTACTTAAGGTCTCAGGAGTTATTCCTAAATAGGAAGCTATATAATTCAAGGGTACAATTTGAAAAAATTCTTTATTCTGTTTTAACATTAATTGATAGCGCTCCTCTGCATTAAATCTCAAAAAATCTAAGATTCTATTTTCAGCCGAAATAAAACATTTTGCATTAAATAATTTTTCTATTTCGGTCCATCGAGGAATTTTAGATTTTAATGATTCAACATCATCTCTGTGAATTACAGACATAATGCAGTCTGTTAAACAATATATATTCCATCTGCTTGGAGTAAAAAAATTAATACCTTCCACATCCGTAATAAAATCACCAGGCTTGGCTAAAAATTTTGTTATTTCATAATCATCCTCTTCAATAATAAATTCTCTCAAAAAGCCATCTAAAACATAACCAACTTCTTTAACATGGTCACCTTTCTTTAAAAAGTAATCCCCCTTTTTATATGTTTTTATTTTAAAAAATGGTAATACTAATTCAGTTTCTGCTTCACTTAAACCAAATGTATTTATTAATGCTTTTTTAAGATTAAAATTATTCATTCAAAAAATTTAATTTATTAAACCTTAAACTTCTTAAATACCACACAAGCTATATGGCCACCAAAACCAAAAGTATTACTCATGGCATATTCTACATTTTTTGATACAGGTTCTTTTAAAGTAAAGTTAAATAATTTTTCAAACTCAGGCTCTATATTTTTTGTATTAATTGTAGGCGGAATTATATTTTCATTTATAGCCATAATACAGGCAATAGCTTCAACCGCTCCAGCAGCTCCTAATAAATGGCCCGTCATTGATTTTGTAGCACTAATATGAAGATTTGATTTATCACCAAAAACTCTTTTTACTGCTTTAAGCTCGCTTAAATCGCCTAATCCGGTAGAAGTTGCATGAACATTTAAATAATCTATTTGACTACTATTAATACCTGCATCAGATATAGCCTCCATCATTCCTAAATAGGCGCCTTCTCCTTCAGGATGTGTACCGGTTAAATGATAGGCGTCAGCGGCCATACCTCCACCAACAATTTCGGCATAAATTTTTGCACCTCGTTTAATAGCATGTTCGTATTCTTCTAAAATTATAGCACCTGCCCCTTCTCCAATAACGAAACCATCTCTATTTACGTCAAAAGGCCTTGAAGCCTCTTTGTAATTCTCATTATTTGTAGACAAGGCTTTCGAAGCATTAAAGCCTCCAATTGAACTTTCATTAATTGGTGCTTCTGACCCCCCTGTAATAATCATATCAGCCTTTCCCCATTTTATATAATTAAAAGCGTCAATTAAAGCTGTATTTGATGTTGCACAAGCAGAAACCGTAGCATAATTAATTCCCCTTAATCCATATTTAATTGAAATTACACCTGCAGCTATATCTACAATCATTTTTGGTATAAAAAAAGGATTAAACTTGGGGATTTTGCCACCTTCCACAAACTCCATAATTTGTTGCTGAAATGTTCCTATTCCACCATTCCCTGATCCCCAAATTACTCCTATTCGATTTTTATTTAATAAATCAAAGTTTATCCCTGCATTTTTTACTGCTTCTTCAACAGAAATTAAGGCATACTGAGTAAATAAATCATACTTCCTCGCCTCTGATTTCTCTATAAATTGCAAAGGATCAAATCCTTTTAACTCACAAGCAAATTGAGTCTTATAAATGCTAGCATCAAATTTAGTAATTGGCCCGGCCCCACTCTCTCCTTTCTTTAATCCTGACCAATATTCTTGTACATTATTCCCTATTGGAGTTAAAGCTCCTATTCCACTTACTACTACTCTTTTCATTTTTCAGCTTTTAAATCTTTAATTATATTTTCCTTTATTAACTCGTAATCGCCTTTTTGAGTTAAACGAGTAATCTGAACGGATGCCAACATCAATGAAACAATCATTAGAGCCTTATCCCGTGCTTTTTCTGAATACCTAAAAATATTTTTTTGCTTTCCTTCTACCAAAATTTCCTCTACCCAAGCCAAAATCTCTTTAGCCAAATTCTCTAATTCTAATCTAATTTCAGGCTCAACCGTATACAAATCCGTAACCAATGAACCTACCACACAAACCTTATCTTCTCCTTTAATTTTATCATAAATTGAAAAGAAGGTTTTTAATTTGATTAAAGGACTTTTTAAAGCCACTTTATTTTTTAATAGTTCTAAAGCCTCTTGATGACTTTTAACCACTGCCAAACCTAAATCTGTTTTAGTTTTAAAATGATAATGAATTGAGGCATTCTTAATATTTAAAACTTTAGAAATATCACTAAAGCTAAAAGCATTATAACCTCTGGTCCGTATTAATTCATCACCTAAGTTTATTATTATAGATCGGGTACTCATTGTGCAGCAAATATAATAAAAAAAATCTACCTACTAGTAGATAGGTAAAAAAGAAAAAAATTTCCTTGCGGGATGAAATTCAATAATGAAATTTAAAGGGAAATAAAGGGCAAAAAAAAATCCCGAATTTCTTCGGGATTTAAAATTTTCAGTGGCGGTCTGGACGGGACTCGAACCCGCGACCCCATGCGTGACAGGCATGTATTCTAACCAGCTGAACTACCAGACCGTTTTTCCTTATTTCTAAGGGACTGCAAAGATAGATATTGATTTTAATTTTCAAAAAAAAGATTAAAAAAAATTCAAACAAATTCGTAAACCCTTGAATTATAATCAAATAATATTAAACCTTCCCTTTTTGAGTCTTTTATCTTTAATTTGCAACCCCAATAAACTCGAAATGGCAACATTATTAGATTTTGAGAAACCCATTGCTGAATTGTTAGAACAGCTAGAAAAGCTACAACAAATTCAAGCAAAAGGAAAAGTTGATATGTCTGATTCCATTAAAAAAATGGAAGATAACATTGCAGCAACTAAAAAAACTTTATACCAAAACCTCAATGGTTGGCAGAAAGTTCAATTAAGCAGACACCCAGAAAGACCTTATACCTTAGATTATATACAAGGAATTTGCGACGACTTTATTGAATTACATGGCGATAGAAATGTAAAAGATGATAAAGCTATGGTTGGGGGCTTAGGAACAATCGACGGCAAAACCTATATGATTATTGGCCACCAAAAAGGTAGAAATACCAAACAGCGTCAATACCGAAACTTTGGTATGGCCAACCCCGAAGGTTATAGAAAAGCCTTACGCTTAATGAAGTTGGCCGAAAAATTCAATAAACCCATCATCACTTTTATAGATACTCCAGGAGCATCTCCGGGATTAGAAGCAGAAGAAAGAGGTCAAGGTGAAGCTATAGCAAGAAATCTTCTTGAAATGGCTGTTTTAAAAGTTCCGGTAATATGTATTGTTATTGGTGAAGGTGCATCAGGTGGAGCTCTTGGTATTGGTATAGGCGATAAAGTTTATATGATGGAATATACTTGGTATTCCGTTATTTCCCCAGAGTCTTGCTCTTCCATTCTTTGGAGAAGTTGGGATTTTAAAGAAAAAGCAGCAGAAGCCCTAAAACTTACAGCTGATGATATGCTAAAAAATGGCTTGGTTGATGGCATTATTAAAGAACCGCTTGGAGGTGCTCATAATGATCCAGAAGCTGCCTTTAAAACAGTTAAAGCGGAAATCAAAAAAGCAATAAAAGAATTAAGTAATCTTGATATCGATGAATTAGTAAATTCCCGAATTGAAAAGTTCTCAAATATGGGTGTTTATGAAAATGCATGATAAAAAAACGAAAGAGTTTGAGTATTACTTGAACTCTTTCGTTTTAAAATCATAAATAATTAAAAATTTCTAATTCCATTAAGTACTAAATTATTTTTTTTGTTTATTCGACCTTTGATTAATGGAAATAGATCTTTTCGAAAATATTCCCGAAATAAAAATTGGAGATTATTTATTAACCAAAATTACCCAGGCCGATAAAGAGTATATTTTCAAAAGTTTATCAAACCCAGAAATTATAAAATTTTACGGTGTAAATTATAAAACTTTTGAAGAAACTCAAATTCAAATGGATTGGTATGATGGGTTAATTAAAAATAAAACAGGCATTTGGTGGAAAATACTACTTAATGAAAATCCAATTGGTGCCCTTGGTTTTTATTTTTATTCACCTATTCATCAGAATGCTGAAATAGGGTATTGGATTAATCCAGAATATCAAGGAAAAGGTATTTTAAGCTTTATTATGCCTAAATGGTTAAATAGCCTTAAGGCCATTATGCCACTTCACCGAATAGAAGCTATTGTAGAAACAGAAAATAAAGCCAGCAGTAATTTATTAATTAAATGCGGATTTAAATCTGAAGGAATAAAGAAAGAAGCAGAAATAAAAAATCAAGAATATATTGATTTAGAATATTTCGCTAAAATTTGGAAAGAAAATTAATAATTAAAAGGACTATCTGGATCACCAGCATCTTCATCATCCCCTTTTTCAACCTTACAATCCACTTTTATATCTAATTTTTCGGGTGCCTCAAAGCTTTTTGAATCTAGTTTTAATTGTTTGTCATCTAAACAAGATTTCATAAAATATGCCCAAATTGGTAATGCTAAACTAGCTCCTTGCCCCAAATCGGTGCTTCTAAAATGTACGGCTCTATCATCACAACCTACCCAAACTCCAGCAGCCACCTGCGGGTGAACACCAATAAACCAAGCATCTGAATTATTCTGAGTAGTCCCCGTTTTACCGTAAACTGGAATATCCCATGGAATTCCATATCTAAAACGGATTCGGGTTCCAGTTCCTATTTGAGTTACTTTTTCCATCATTTTAACCATTACATAAGCCGTTTGCTCGCTTAATGCTTCAGTGGTTTGTGGAACTTGATTATACAAAACAGTACCGTTTTTATCTTCAATTTTTACTAAATAATACGGTTCGGTAAATACTCCTTTATTAGCAAATGTGGCAAATGCACCAACCATTTCGTAAACACTTATATCAGCAGTTCCTAAACATATTGAAGGTACAGCCTCAATTGGGCTGCTTATCCCCATTTTACGAACTAAATTGATCACGTTCTTAGGTCCATTAGGTCCTAATTGTTTCATTAAAAATGCGGTAATATGATTTACAGAATTTGCTAAAGCTCTTTGCAACTGCATTTCTCCACCTTCTTTTCCATCAGAGTTTCGCGGACTCCAATTTTCATAGTCTTCAAATACTACAGGAACATTTGGAGCCACATCACAAGGCGACCATCCATTATCAACTGCCAATGTATATACAAAAGGCTTAAAAGTGGAACCCACCTGTCTTGATGCTGTTTTATTTACGTGATCGTACTTAAAATATTTATGATCTAAACTACCCACCCAAGCCAAAATTTGTCCGGTATGAGGATCCATGGCCATTAAACCCGGTTGTAAAAAATATTTATAGTATTTTATAGAATCCAAAGGAGACATTACCGAATCCTTTTCTGAATACTTACCATTATTATAGGCAAATATTCTCATCTTATACTTTTCATTAAAAGCGGTTTTGATCTCTGAATCAGACGCGCCAGCCTCTTTCATCATTTTATAACGCTCCGATTTTTTCATGGCCTGATCAATTAAATCAGGCACCCCTTCCCACGGAACTCTTCCTTTCCAATGCTGAAAAAATTTAGATTGCATTTCAGCCAAATGTTTTTCAGCGGCAGCTTCTGCATGCAATTGCATTCTATAATTAATAGAAACGGTAACTTTTAAACCATCTCTGTAAATATTATAGCCATTTTCATTGGCCCAATTCAATAAATCTTGCCTTAATACCTCTCTAAAATGAGTTGCTAATCCCGAATTATGATCCGATTTTCTAAAATTAAGTCCAATCTCCAAATTTTGAACCGAATCTTTTTGATCCTTTGTTAAAAACCCATTACGTTCCATTTGTTTTAAAACCACATTTCTGCGTTCTAAAGCTTTTAATGGTTTAGAATAAGGATTAAATAAGGATGGATTCTTGCACATACCAACCAACATGGCAGCCTCATGCAATTGCAAAGAGTCTTGAGACTTACCAAAATATATTTGCGCTGCTGAGTTAATTCCCACCGCTTGGTGTATAAAATCAAACTCATTAAAATACATGGAAATAATCTCTTCTTTGGTATATCGTTTTTCTAATTCAATAGCAATTACCCACTCTTTAATTTTCTGAATTAGCCTTTGAAATATATTTTTACTCGCTTTTTCAGTAAATAACATTTTAGCTAATTGCTGAGTTATTGTAGAGGCTCCCCCTGCCCCACCAAAATTAAAAATTGCTCTTCCAAAAGATCGAAAATCAAATCCAGAATGTTTAGAAAACCTCTCATCTTCTGTTGCAATTAAGGCATTAACCAAATGAGAACTTAATTGATCATATTTTACTAAGGTTCTATTCTCGTAATAATATTTACCTAATATTTTGCCATCACTTGAGTAAACTACCGTTGCCAAATTATTAGGCGGATTTTCTAACTGTTCCACTTTAGGGAGTTTCCCTAACATTCCTAACCTTACCCCACCAATAAAAATTACTAATAGTAAAAATCCCGCAAGGGTAAATAACCAAAAGCGAATTAAAAACTGAATAATTGGATTAGAATGTTTGGGAAGTTTTATTTTCATTTCTCGTAAAAATCAGCGTAAAATGCAGAATAAGCTTCAAAATTCTTGCTTTTTATTAACTCTACAAAATTTTTATTACTAATTACCATAGCGGTAAATTCGGTTAATCCGGCTGTGGCATGAAATTCTTTAGCACTATTAAACTCCGCTCGGTATAATATAGCATCGTCTTTAATTCTAAAATCTTTTACAATTACTAAAATTCGCTCTTTATCTAATATTATAGAACTGATTTCTAATTGATCGAACTGACGGCGCTCTTTGTTGAAATTAGATAAAGTGCTTTTAATTTTGTTAATATCAACTTTACCACTCGGAAGCACCAAAATATAAATATGACGGTCCGTTGGGTTAAAGCTGTACATAGAATAATCAATTTTTTGAACTTGACTCGTTTTGTCTTTTTCTAAACCTTTAATTAATATTTCTGAATTAGCAGCCAAATCGGTATTAGGGTATGATTGAATAATTTCATTCAAAACCTCTTTCATTTCATTAGATTTCTCTAATTTACCTAAGGATACTCCGTATAAAAACATTATTTTTCCGCTAATTGGATTGGCTCCAAAACGGGTATCTGCAGTTTTTTTAAACTGAATTACCTCATTGTATTTACCTTGATTAAAAGCAGCAAACATACTATCATAAAAATCAAGTAATTTTTTGTCTATACCGCCAATATTATTATCTTCATTATTATTAATTCTTTTTCCACTCAACAAAAGAGAAAAAGAATTATCAGGATAATTAGTTAATAATTTATTTTTCGCTTCCTCTTTCTTAGCCGACTTTAGTTCCTCATAAATCTTTACCAAATTATATAAAACCTGAGGTTCTCTATTATTTCCATTAAATCTTTGTAAATACTTTTCAAAAGCGGAAGCCGCCTCCGGGTAATCTCTTAATTGCTCATAATAAATAGATCCGATTTTATACATAGCATCCTCTACACGTGCTAAACTCTGCTCTTGTTCAGATTTAGAAAATGGAATATCTCTGTAATAATTTTGTTTTTCTTCTGGCAAATCTTTCCATTTTTGATCCGTTTGAGGATTTTCATTCTTGGGTTCATCCTTTTTTCCACCACCATCTGGGTTACCACCCGTTTCAGGTTGAGGAGTTTCCTTTTCTTTAGCACTATACCTCCAATAATCCGTAAGGGCTCTATTTCCCCATTTCTGTCTAAACTCAGACATGCCTCTTTGAATATTTGCTGGATTATCAAAATAAAAGGCAGCCCCACCACTAAACGGATCTCCGGGTAATGATGGCACATTAGAAGGTGGTAATTGAGTTTGTCCTAAAGCCTCTTGCCTTCTTTTTTCATCTTCCTCTTTTTGCTTTTGCAAACGCTCTTGTTCTTTTTTGTTCTCAATAGTTTTATCAATCAAAGCACTTAATTCATCTGCTGGCATTTTGGCCAATTTCATTAAACTATCTTCACGTTGAATGGTTAAAAAACTCTTCACCAAATCAGAAAGAATAGTTTGTCTATCAATAATCTTTTTATAATCAGGATGATCGGGTTGAATAAAATTAGCCGTACTATCATAATAAGCTTGAGCCAAAAGATAATCGGGTTTCGCAAAATAAATTTTAGCCAATTCTAAATAAGCCATGGCTTGCAAATTCTTTTTCCCATTGGCATTATCTAATGATTTGCGATAATACTGCATGGCTTGAGGTATATCTTTATTAGCGGCTGCCAAAAGAGCCATTTCAAAATAAATTTGATCAAAATTGCTGGTATTTTTATCATCCTTTAGCATTTTTTTCAAATACCTATTAGCCTTTTTAATACCATCCTTATCGCTATTTTTATAAGTCCTGGCTAAAAAAATACGCGCATTAAAATCCATATCATATTTAGGATTCATTTTTAATAATTTCCCCAAATGATAGCGTGCCTTTTCTAAGCTATCACTTTGCATATAAAGCTGGGCCAATAAATAATGATAACGTAATTTAAATACCTTGCGGGATGAATATTGCAACGCAAGTTTTAACTCCTCCTTAGCAAGAGGGAACTTATTTTGTTTAATAAAAGTTTCTGCAGCGGCAGCATGTTTATACTCATTTACTGTTTTGTCTAAAGAAGTAACATTTTTTATTTCGCTATAAATAACCCCAGCATCATCATAACGCTTAAGCATTACATAACACATAAAACTCCAAACATTGGCATCATCAGCAATTGGGGTTTTCTTAAATCGCGCAAGCATATAAGAAAAAGTTTCGGCGGCGGCATAATAATCACCTTTAAAGAAATAAGCTTTGCCCATTAAGAGGTAAGAATCATCAACCCATTTGCTTTTATACCTATCTTGAATTACGGTAGAAGTCTTTTTAATAACCTCATCCATTTCGGCGGTATTGGCTTTTTTAGCATTATCATCTCCCCAAGGAAAAACAGAAATGAAATTTGAAAAATCATCAATATTTCCTGTTTCTAAGCGGTCCATCGCCGCTATTAATTTTTGCTCTCCATTAAAATAAATATTATAGTGGGCAATCATATCATTCCATTTGCGGCCCATATAACTGGTGTTTTCGGGGCTGCATGAATTAAAAAGCAACACTGAAAAAATGGAGAAAACCAAAAGTTTATATAGTTTTGACATTATTATTGGCTCGATACTTGAACAAAAAAGTTTGAAATTGCAAAAATACTTTACGGGCAGCAAATTAATATTTTAAAAGGGAGTATGGAAAAAAAGAAGACAAAATTAATAACCCGACTAAGAAATAAGTATAAACTGGTATTGATGAAAGCCACAACATATGAAGAAAAAATTTCTATAATATTAACTCCATTAAACGTGTTTATAGTATTTTCAAGTCTATTTATTTTATTCTCTTTTTTAATTATCAGTTTAATTTTATACACCCCCTTAAAGTATTATGTACCTGGTTTTAGTGATGATTTCGAATTAAAAAAGCAAAATATTGAACTTAGTTTAAAATTAGACTCCTTATTGTTAGCTAATGAGCAAAATGAAAAATATTTAAACTCGGTAAAGCTGATTTTGAAGGGTGAAAATCCAGATTCAATGGATAATAAATTAAGTGAGAAAAAAGATTCCCTTGCGGGAAGCCAAATCAATCCGCCTTCTGAAACCGAGCTAGCGCTGAGAAAAGAAGCTGAACTCATAGAGCGTTCAACAGGATACTTGGGCACTGGATCAACCGATAAAAAAATAAACATTCTTCCTTTCTTTAATCCAATAAAAGGAAGAATATCAGATACCTTTAATATAAGCACTCAACATTTTGCGGTTGATTTGGTAGCAGCTCCGGATGAGCCAGTTAAAGCCACCCTAAACGGAACGGTAATATTTGCAGGCTGGACTCCTGAAACAGGACATGTAATAGCCTTACAGCATGAGAATAATATAATTTCTATATATAAACATAATTCGGTTTTATTAAAAAAAATCGGTAATTTCGTAGATGCGGGTGAAGCAATCGCCATAATCGGGAATTCGGGAGAATTGACCAGCGGAGAGCATTTGCATTTCGAATTATGGCATAATGGAGTGCCGGTAAACCCAGCAAATTTTATTTTATTTAACAGATAAGGGAATGTTCAATAAAGAATCTAACAAAAATAAAGAAGTACAAGGTACTGGATCTGGGGTTAATATTATTGGCCAAGGAACTCAAATTGAAGGAAATATAATTTCAAACGGAGATATTCGAATTGAAGGGTTGGTTAAAGGAACTGTTAGTTCAAAAGCCAAAATAGTAATTGGAAGCACGGGTAAAATCATAGGAGATATTTTTGCAGCTAATGCAGATATTTCTGGTGAAATAACTGGAACATTAAAAATCAATGATTTATTAAGTTTGAAAGCCAGTTCGAGGGTAAATGGAGATTTATATTCTAAAAAATTAATTATTGAACAAGGCGCACAATTCAATGGAAAATGCCACATGAATTCTGACCAAGCCAATAATTTTGAAATGAAACAAGCAGGGGTTCAGAACGAAAAAAACATTGAGAAGCAAGGAGCCTATTAATCAATACGCTAAGGCTTCACAAGCCGCTTTACAATTTGTTAGCTTAGTAAGTTTATTAGGTTTTGGAGGATATAAAATCGACCAATGGCTAAATCTGAAATTTCCCTTATTTTTGCTGTTGGGAATTATTGGGGGTTCTAGTATAGGCATATACCTTTTATTAAAATCGCTCAATAGGAAAAAATAGTCATGCAATTTAAATTTTATATCCAACTAATTATTTTAGCTACCTTAAGTCTTTTAACTATACAATTTAGTTTAAATGATCCGATTTTAAAAAGTCATCTAACGGGCGTTAGTATTTTTTACACTTTATTAACAGCATTAATATATTTTATTTCAGAATTTGCTACCAAAAGATCTTCGGCTAAAAATTCATTAACTATTATAATGGGAACATTGGTTTTCAGACTTTTAGCCTCAATTTTTGCCTTGGTAATCTATTATGTTTTCTTTGGAAAACCGAGCATTTTATTCGTTTCTGGATTTTTTGTTTTATATCTTTTATTCACAGTATTTGAAATTTACCATTTAGTAACTAACTTGCGCCCCGATTCAAAACAGGACTCATCTGGTGAAAAGTACCGAAAATAAAGGGATTGTGAAATCAGGAATAATTAAATTCTGGATGGTAGCCACGCTAATTTGCGCTTTTTTAGGGGCAAAAGCAAGTGGAACTGGTCATGGTGAAGAAAAGGAATTCTCATCTGACCAAATGATAATGCACCACATCAGCGACGCGCATGAGTGGCATTTTGTTAGTTTTGGACATACTCATATAGTATTGCCATTGCCGGTTATATTAATCGGAGATAATGGACTAGAAATTTTTTCTTCGTCTAAATTCCATAACGATGAGCATAAGTATAATAATTATATCCTTTTTCACGAAAAGATATATAAAGCTAATGCAGCCGGAGGATTAGATTTAGATGAACATGGTCATCCCACTAACGCAAAACCTTTAGATATAAGTATCACTAAAAACGTAGCTTCTATGTTAGTAGCAGTTACCATTATGTGTTTGATATTTATTTCAGTAGCAAAAGCTTACAGAAAAAGAGAAGGACAAGCTCCATCGGGCTTACAAAATGCAATGGAACCATTAATTATGTTTGTGAGAGATGAAATTGCTCGTCCGAACATTGGTGAAAAAGCCTATAAATACACTCCTTATTTATTAACCATATTTTTCTTTATTTGGATAAATAACCTATTAGGTTTATTACCAGGAGCGGCTAACGTAACTGGAAATATAGCAGTAACGGCATTATTATCTGTTTTAACCTTATTAATTACTAATTTTAGTGGTAATAAGAGTTATTGGGGACATATATTATGGCCTCCAGGTGTGCCAGTCCCGGTTAAGTTTATATTAATTCCAGTAGAGATTATTGGTATCTTAACTAAGCCATTCGCATTAATGATTCGTTTATTTGCAAACATTACTGCTGGTCACATCATCATTTTATCCATCATTTCTTTAATCTTTATGTTTGGAAAAGGTGGAACAAACCCAGGTGGCGGATACGGAGTATCTGTATTATCAGTTGCCTTCGGGGTATTTTTAACTTCATTAGAATTATTAGTAGCTGCCTTGCAGGCGTTCATATTTACCATGTTAACCGCGTTATTTATTGGCCAAGCCACCGAAGATCACGGACATCATGACGAAGAACACCATCATGCTGCTGCTCATTAATTAAGAAAAATAAACCAATAAAAATCACCATAAACTAAAATCCGAAAATTATGTTACTACAATCAATTTTGTTGCAAGGTGCTGAAGCTGTTACTAAACTTGGACCATTAGCTGCCGGTATCGGTGCTGGTCTAGTTGCTATTGGCGTAGGATTAGGAATCGGCCGCATCGGTGTAGGTGCTGTTGAGTCTATCGCTAGACAGCCAGAAGCAACCGGTGACATCAGAACTACCGCAATTATCCTTTCAGCTCTTATCGAAGGTGTTGCTCTGTTCGGTGCCGTTATTTGCTTCCTTGCCCTTAATGCATAATTAATTCAGAAACAACAGGCAGAAAGATGGGGTTACCTGTCTTTCAGCCTTTTTAAGAAAAAACAGGTAAAAATTTATGGAATTATTACTTCCGGACCCAGGGCTCTTTTTTTGGACCCTCATTATAGTCCTTGCCATATTCTTATTACTTAAGAAATTTGCATGGGGCCCCATTCTTAACGCATTAAAAGAGCGTGAAGAATCAATAGATAATGCCATAAAATCGGCAGAACATGCCCGTAAAGAAATGGCAAAACTTCAGTCAGATAACGAAAAGTTATTAGCCGAAGCCCGTGTTGAGCGCGATAAAATATTAAAAGAGGCTAATGAAATCAAAGCTTCTTTAATAGAGGAAGCTAAAAAAACAGCTCAAACCGAAGGTAATCGAATGATTGAAGAAGCTAAAGAAGCAATTAAAAGAGAAAGAAATGCGGCTCTTGCTGAACTTAAAAACCAGGTAGCTTCATTATCTATCGAAATTGCTGAAAAAATATTAAACAAAAGATTCGAAAATTCTGCGGAACAAGAAGCCGTAGTAAAAGAAAATTTGGGAAAAATTCAATTATAAGATTTAAAAATGTCAGAGATAAAAATCGCATCCAGATACGCTAAATCATTATTAATCCTGGCGCAGGAAAAAGGCAGTTTAGAAGCTGTAAATACTGACATCAGATCTTTTATTGAGGTTTGCTCACAAAATAGTAATTTGGTTAATGTATTAAATAGTCCAATCATTTTTAGTGATAAAAAACAGACTATCATCAATTCTATTTTCCAAAGTTTTAATAGTATTACCAAAGCTTTCTTCAATTTAGTTATACGTAAAAGAAGAGAGATTTTTCTTGTATCCATAGCAGAGCAATTTGTGAATGAATACAATAAATTAAAAGGAATTGCTAAAGCTCAAGTTACCACTGCATTTGCCGTTAGTCCAAATATTTTAGCTGATATTAAAAGCCAAATTGAAAAAACTACAGGTAAAAACGTGGAATTAAGTACTAAGGTAAATCCTGCAATTATTGGCGGTTTGGTTATTCAATTTGAAGACACCTTATTCGACGCTAGTATTGCGAAGAAATTAAATAAAATTAAGAAAGAACTTATCAACCAATAATTTAAAATCTATATGGCAGCTATCAGACCTGATGAGGTTTCTGCAATAATCAGAGAGCAATTATCCAACTTTAAGTCGGATGCCGAACTTGAAGAAGTTGGTACCGTATTACAAGTGGGTGACGGTATTGCTCGTATCTACGGCCTTACCAAAGTACAGTATGGTGAGTTGATCGAATTTTCTAACGGGCTTCAAGCTATCGCTCTTAACCTAGAAGAAGATAACGTAGGTGCGGTATTGTTGGGAAGATCAGACGAAATTAAAGAAGGTGATACCGTTAAACGTACCCGTAAAATTGCCTCTATTAATGTAGGTGATGGTATGTTAGGTAGAGTAGTTAATACTCTTGGACATCCTATCGATGGTGATGGTCCGATTACTGGTGAAACCTATGAAATGCCACTTGAAAGAAAAGCTCCTGGAGTATTATACCGTGAGCCGGTTAAAGAACCACTTCAAACTGGTATTAAAGCTATTGACGCCATGATTCCAATCGGTCGTGGTCAGCGTGAGCTTATCATTGGCGACCGTCAGACTGGTAAAACAGCAATTGCTATTGATACGATTATAAATCAAAAAGAATTTTACGAAAAAGGTAAGCCCGTATATTGTATCTACGTAGCAGTAGGCCAAAAAGCTTCTACCGTTGCTCAGGTTGTTAAAGCCTTAAAAGATAATGGCGCAATGCCTTATACCGTGATTGTTGCGGCTACCGCTTCTGAACCAGCTCCACTTCAGTTCTACGCTCCAATGGCGGGTGCTGCAATTGGTGAATTCTTCAGAGATAGAGGACTACCTGCTTTAGTAATTTATGATGACTTATCTAAACAAGCAGTAGCTTATAGAGAGGTTTCTCTTTTACTTCGCCGTCCACCAGGACGTGAAGCATACCCAGGTGACGTATTCTACCTACACAGTAGATTATTAGAAAGAGCAGCTAAATTAAACTCAAATGATGATATCGCTCGTCAAATGAATGATTTACCTGATTCAATTAAACACCTAGTAAAAGGGGGCGGATCATTAACTGCATTACCAATTATCGAAACACAAGCGGGTGACGTATCTGCTTATATCCCAACCAACGTAATTTCAATTACTGACGGACAGATATTCCTTGAATCTAACTTATTTAACTCTGGTGTAAGACCAGCGATTAACGTAGGTATTTCAGTATCAAGGGTGGGTGGTAACGCTCAGATTAAATCCATGAAAAAAGTATCGGGTACCTTAAAGTTAGACCAAGCTCAGTACCGTGAGTTAGAGGCTTTCGCTAAATTTGGTTCTGACTTAGATGCTGCTACTAAATCAGTATTAGCAAAAGGTTCTCGTAACGTAGAAATATTAAAGCAAAATCAGTTCGCTCCTTTCCGCGTAGAACAGCAAGTCGCTATCATTTATGCGGGAACTAAAGGTTTATTATCTGATGTGCCTGTAAATAAAGTGAAAGAATTTGAAACTGAATTCTTACAATTTATGGAAAGCAAGCATAAAGATATTTTGAACGCTCTTGCAGCAGGTAAAATTGATGACTCTATTACCGATGTTATCGAAAAAACTGCAAAAGAATTAAGTGCTAAATATAAAACCAACTCTTAATTAAGCGATGGCTAATTTAAAGGAAATACGCGGTAGAATTACCTCTGTTGCATCAACACAACAGATTACCAAGGCCATGAAATTGGTTTCAGCTACTAAATTAAGGAAAGCTCAATCTGCAATTATTCAGATGAGACCTTATGCAGCTAAACTAAAAAGCATTCTTGGTAACCTTTCTTCCAGTATTGATGACCCTAAATTGGCTAGATACTTCGAATACCGCGAACCTAAAAAGGTTTTAGTGGTTTTAATTACCTCTGATAGAGGCTTATGTGGTGCTTTTAACTCAAATGCTTTGAAAAAAGCCTACAGTGTTATTAATGGTAAATTCCAGAAAATCAACAAAGAAGATATCACCATTTTACCATTAGGTAAAAAAGGTGGTGAGGTTTTCAAAAAAGCAGGTTATACAATTGATAATCGTTTTGTTGACATTTTCCAAAACCTAAACTCACAAGCTGCTTTCACAATTGGTGATTTCTTACTCGAAGAATTCTTAGCCGGTAAATACGACTGTATTGAAGTGGTTTATAACCAATTTAAAAATGCAGCAACTCAAATCTTAACCGCTGAACAATTTTTACCTGTTTCTCTTGAAGATTTTCAAGAATCAGCAGGTGCAGGTTCTAATATAGATTATATATTTGAACCAAGTAAAGTTCAAATTTTGGAAGATTTGGTTCCGCGTTCTTTAAAAACCCAAATTTATAGATCTTTATTAGATTCATTCGCCTCAGAACATGGAGCTCGAATGGTTGCTATGGAAAAAGCAACTGAAAATGCAGGTGAATTAATTAAATCACTTAAACTTAAATATAACCAAGCTCGTCAGGCAGCTATTACCAATGAAATCTCTGAAATCGTTGGAGGTGCAGCCGCGCTTGAATCTTAAGATTATATCACTTTTTTATTAAGCCGGATTTATTCCGGCTTTTTTTTTGAACTTAAATTCCAAAGCTCAACTTTAAAATCCTTTCCTTAAAGCACTCTTCCGCAAGGAAATTTTGTTTACTTATTTTTATCTCTTAAATGCCTTTGCAGGATGATTTAAATTATTAATCTCTGGCATTAAACATCCCGCAAGGGAAAAACACAACTTATTAAACATTAATTTTCAGTTATTTAAAAACCTTTGCAGGATAAAAACCAAAGCCTAATCTCTGAAAAAAGCATCCCGCAAGGGAAAAAGAATACTCATTAAAACATTAGTTTTCAGTTATTTAAAAACCTTTGCAGGATAAAAACCAAAGCCTAATCTCTGAAAAAAGCATCCCGCAAGGGAAAAAGAATACTCATTAAAACATTAGTTTTCAGTTATTTAAAAACCTTTGCAGGATAAAAACCAAAGCCTAATCTCTGAAAAAAGCATCCCGCAAGGAAATTGTATAATTACGCCAATTTAATTGAATATCAGCATTTTAAATTCATTTTTGTTAAATTTGCAGGAAAGATGGCCTCAAATCTCCATCCTGAATTATGTTAAAAAAAGTATTAAAATTTATTGGAATTGGTATAGGAGCTATATTAATTCTTGCCTTAGGATTTTTCCTTTATGCATCGAGTCAGTTTTCATCCCGCAAGGAAAAAATTTATGCAGTTCAGATCCAAGATCTTGAAATACCCAGTGACTCAGCAGCAATAGCGCGAGGTAAACATATTGCCATTATTAAAGGTTGCAATGATTGCCACGGAGAGGATTACGCTGGTAAAGTGATGATGGAAGATAATGCGGTTGGTCGTTTAGTGGCCGCTAATATTACGGGGGCAAAAGGCTCTGCTACCGAAGGATTTTTAGATAAAGATTGGGTTAGAGCATTAAAACATGGAATTAGAAAAAATGGAGAAAGTTTGTTTTTAATGCCTAGTTATGAATATGCTCAGTTATCAAAAGAAGATTTGGCCGATTTAATTGCTTATTTAAAAACCCTTACAGCAGTTGAAAAAGTTCTTCCTTTGACTGAAATTGGACCATTATCAAAAATATTAACTCATTTAGATAAAATGCCCTTATTTCCGGCTGAAAAAATTGATCATAGCGCTAAGTACCCAACAAAACCTGGGGCTGAAGACCAATTGGCTTTAGGAAAATATCTAACTGCTTCATGTGTAGGTTGCCACGGTCCGCAATTAAAAGGAGCTCCAGCACCTGCACCAGGAATGATGGAAGGGCCTGACATTACAGCAAGCGGAAGGGTAAAAAGATTAGATGAAAATGCATTTAGAATCTTATTAAAAACAGGAATGACACCTGAAGGCAGGCAAATTGAGAACAAAAATATGCCTTGGAAAATGACTGCAGAATTTACAGAAGACGAACTTTTAGCAATATTTAAGTATTTAAAATCTATTTAAAATTAAATATTTGAATATCATTTCACTTGGGTTAATAAACAGGTCGGTTTCAATAGAAATCGACCCGTTTTTTTACATAAAAAAAGGCCGTTTGAAAGAAATTCAAACGACCAATTATTGTTTAATGTAACCCGAATGATTATAACGCTACTTTATATTTGCTAGGAACGGTTCCGGTCCATCTTCTAAAAGCTTTGATAAAACTACTTGGCTCATCAAAACCTAAATGCATAGCAATATCTAAAACACGGAATCTGCCCGTTTTTAATAAATCAATTGCTTTTATTTTACGATAATCGTCATAAATTTTACGGTAAGAAGTTCCCTCTAATGCTAACTTTCTTTGGAAAGTTCTAACAGACATGCAAAAGTGATCAGCCACTTTATCAATTTGTACATCTTCATCAGAGTTCGATTTTAAGAAATCAATAACCAAAGGAGTCAACTCATTTACATAAATATTTGAAAAACTTGCTGACTGCTCTTTTAAATTTTCTTTTAACACAAAATGGTTCATAAGGCACTGTTTAAATAAAGACTATTAAAAAAGGAATTACCCCTACTCAAAGACCCGAATTTTTTTTCGGGATAATTCCAGTACACATAAATCATATTCAAGACGCCAATGCCTTATAAATAGTAGTTTTCTTTCGTCGACAAAAAAGTTACGTTAATGGAGTTGATGGAAATAAACTAATTACACACTTATCATAAATAATTGATTTTAAACATAATATAAACGAATATTTAACGATTTATTGCGAGTTTGAATGCAAAATTTGTCGTGAATAACTTATCTCCATAATTTTACATCAACAATTAAAAACAACGAAATATGAAAATTAAACTTAGCGTATGTATTTTAATCCTTTTTTTAGGCTTTAAAAGTCTAAATGCGCAAAACATGGACTCTACTAAAAAGGAAAACAACACTGAAATTTATGATGCAGCCAAATGGGGTTTAAAATACCACTTCTTCTCACCAGTTAAAGGTTTTGTTGGCTTATCAGCAGAAATTGCAGTAAATAATAATATCAATTTTGAAATAGGCACCAATTTAATTGGTTTAGGAATTATTAGACCCAATAACTATTACGCCTTTGATAGATACGAGAACTATACTGAAAAAGGCGTAGGATTTCGATTTGGAGCAAAATTCAGGATCAAATCAACCAATGTGTTTACCGGAAATAGAAAAGCTTTCCAGGGGCCTTATTTTAGCTTAGAAATGTTATTAAATTCATACAAGTACTCCTTTAATCAATATGATCAAAATTTAAATGTAATTCCACAGTCGGGTAATGTTGCCTTATTTGCAACCCTTGGTCAAATGGGCTATCAGCATGTTTTTCATGAGCGTTTATTACTTGATTTCTCATTAGGTTATGGATATGCCATACCAAGTGTAAGAGATGCTACTCCTTTAATTGGAAATGATCCTAATCAAGGTCCAAATCCAGTAGTTACAACAGGAGAAAGACCAGGAGAGCATAGATTTCAGCATGGGTTAAACCTATTTTCAGGAAGTAACCTTGCATTTACAAGTCAGTTTAAAATTGGATATATATTTTAATTAGATAAAACATGAAAACTTTAAAAAATATAATGATTGCCGCTATGGTTATGGCAGCATCGATTAACGCCAATGGTCAAGAAAACAAAGAACCATTTACCAAAATGAATATGATAAAATTCAAACTTAATTCGGTAGTTAATGGTCATGCGAATTTTAGTTATGAAAGAATAGTAGGAAAAAATACCTCATTAGGATTTGGATTAAATATTATTGGAGTGGGGTTAACCGATTTTTTGGGAAAAAACGCTACAGTTAGCAATAATTATGGCGCCCAAGGAATTTCACAAAGTAATTATTCAGTATTTGGAATAGGAAGTCATATGTCGCTTTCTATATTTTTAAATGAAACGCAGAGCAGCAATTATATCTTACAAGGTATTTATTTAAAACCTGAGATCATATTTAATCGCTACAATGAAAAATATGTTAATACCATTGATTTATCTGGGGCCAAATATGTTATGAACCAAGATGTGAATAGCGCCGCAGTATTAATTAATTTAGGTTACCAAACCCGAATTTCAAGAAATATGGTATTTGATGTTTGCGGCGCACTTGGTTATTCAAATGTATCTACCGATCAATTTCCTGATTACAAGTATAAACAAAATTGGAGTACTGAATTATCTGCAAGGTCAACACCTTTTATGAAGCAGAATCAATTCGGATTTTCAAAACCAGCTTTTGAATCACCATTGGTTTATTCGCTGAGCATCCGTTTTGGATATTTATTTTAACCGAAAATTTAATTGGCACTTAGGAGCAGTGAAAAACACTGCTCCTTTTTTTTGGTCGAAAATGAAGAGAGGTAAATATGAAAGTTGGGTAAATTAGCGTTTAAAAATTCATTATTAAATAATTAGGAATAATATGAAAAACAAAATAACGCTCATAACACTTTGCTCTTTATTTTTCTTCTCTTTCAATAATATGGATGATACTATTAATCAATATTTATTAAAGGAGGGAGAACAGATAAACTTCACCAATAAATTTCCAGATAAAAATCAAAAATCATCAACCATTTTAACCAAAAAGGCTTTTGATAAAAGTGGTTTCAAACTAATCAGTAATAATGGAAACATCATTATCTCAGAAATTAGTCAAGCAAGGGGACCAAAACAAGATGAATTTTGGGTGGTGGATTGCACAGGAAAACTAATTAAAAATAAAGATCATGTTAAATTCACTTTTGAAAAGGATAAAAAAGAATATTTTTTAATAAATCTGGATAGCTCTAAAACAGTAGGCAGTTTTGATAAAATCGATTATTTGATTTTAAAATCTAAAACCTTAAACGGATCAGATGGAGAGTTTTATACAGCTGAGAAGGATAAATCTACAGTTCATATCAAGAAAATCCATAAAAAAAATGAAGAAATAGAGGCAGAAAACAATCAAGAAACTTACAGAAACATAAGTTTGGTGGCAGTTCCAAAGGATATTGAAAAAGAAGAATTATATAAAAGATTTCACAAAGAAAAAACCATTGCCCA